>Ga0207873_1000051_pt1 | contig 110218 bp, 89 predicted proteins | sample BGWIniCompost_FD_187373 | JGI IMG/M metagenome (GOLD analysis project Ga0207873, IMG submission 187373) | Cellulose adapted compost microbial communities from Newby Island Compost Facility, Milpitas, CA, USA - BGW Initial Compost (SPAdes)... ... | reverse complement strand
GCCCATCCCGGGGCGCCTTCATGCATGCGGCCGGTCGGAACGGATTTCGTCCGAATCGGAGAACGCCCAGTGGGTCAGGCAAGATGCACGGTTGTATTTAGCAACCAAATAGGTCCCCCTGGTTAGCGTGGGAGGACCTCAATAGGCATCAAGGGGAGGGTCCTTAAAAGACCTCCCCCATGTATTAGTGGCCCTCCCGAGATCAAGGGCGGTGACGGTGTCCTGCGTCTACAACGAGAAGTAACCGTCACCTTCGCACCGAAAGGTACCGTCACTATAGCTCATCCCACGGCATGAATAGCGTCAATATTTCTACTGAGCTGACTGTAAATATGTATAGAAATCTTATACAGAGAGTTATCGATGCTGCTAGGACTGGCGCGTCGATGCGGTAACCAGTACGTCACACCAGAACGTCCTGCCTGAAAGGCGCTTCCTGCGTGCCGGCTGTTGTCCTTCACTCCCCACTTGCGGGCGTTGCCGCGGTCGATGCTTCACCCCACTGCGTTGGCGATCGCTTCCCGGAGTCCCGGCCTGGCCTTTGACAACGGCGGTATTACGTGTTTTGTCCTTTGTGGAGGCCGACATTAAAAGGTCCCCGGCGGATGCGGTTCCGCCGGGGACCTGGGTTAGTTAATCAGGCGGGTGGGTGGAAGGTCACCCCGAAGGTGTCGTCTTTCACCACCGGTGAGTTGTAGGAGTAGAGGAACGCGTCCACGCCGTTCGCGCTCTCCAAGCCAATCGTCGCGGAGGAGCCGTTCTCTCGGTCACCGGTTTCGATTCCGGCGTACCGGAATGTGATCGTGCCGTCCTGTTGGATGATCACACTGAACGACAGCCGCTGGGTGGTGTCCACGCTGATGGCCACATCCCGCCATTCCACGACGAACACCTGGCTGGCGCCGCTGCCGATGGTGGCCGTGTAGACCCCCGCCTGGCTGTCTACTTGGATACCGTCCCAGAACGGGAACACGCATCCGTCCGGCGAGAAGCTGTGAGGCAGTGGCCGATTAACGGTAGGCGCGAAAGTCTCGAAGGGGCCCGTGAAGCAGGCCAGGCCGTAGGGGGTCACCCACAGGCTGGTGTACGTGGTTCCGTAGAAGGGCACCGGGAACGGCAGTGGCACTTCAACGTTCTCCGTGTCGGTGAGGTCCACCGGTGTGGTCCCAGACAGGTAATCGCTGACAGGTCCGGTGCAGGTGTAGCCGGCGTCGTAGACGCGTCGCGCCAGCTGGATGTTATGGGTGGTGTCGCCGGTCATCACCACCTGTGTGGTGGTGGCGCGGTGGCAACGATCCTCACTCGGGGCGGTCGCGGTGAGGTAGTGTTCCCGCACCGGGAGGGTCAGCTGGTAGGTGCCGGAGGCGTCGGTGGTGGTGCTGACCGATGTGCCCACCACTGAGACGGTGGAACCGCTGACCGGGCCGTCGGAGTTGGTGACGGTGCCGGTGACCGTGGCGGTGGGTAGCAGCGTCAGTGACACGTTCTGCACCGCACCGCTGGGGGTGACGTTCACCGTGCCGGTGTAGGTCGTGTACTCGAAGTGGGACACGGTCAGCGTGTAGCTGCCCTGCAGCAGGCGTGGGAACAGGTAGGAGCCGTCGGAGGCGGTGGTGACGGTCCGGGTCATCGGCCCGGTCACGGTGACGGTGGCGTCGGGGATGGGGGTGCCGTTGGAGTCGACGACTCCCTGGAGAGTGCCCACGACTTGACCGGCCGCCGCCGCGCTCACCGAGGCGTAGGCGTCGAGGCGCCCCTCGCCCCACACATTGTTGTCGTCAGCGGTGCCGCCGCAGCTGGTGTCGTTGACGTCGATCGCGCCGTCATCGAGCAGCTGGCGGGTGGCGGCGACGTCTCCTCGTAGGCTGGGTACCGCTGACCACATCAGCGCCACGGTGCCTGCGGTGTGGGGTGAGGCCATCGAACTGCCGCTGGTTGTCCGGTAGCCACCGCCTGGCCTGGCCGAGCGGATGTTCACCCCGGGCGCGGCGATGTTCGGTTTGATCTCCCCGTTCAGCCCAGGGCCTCGCGAGGAGCGCCACTCGATGACGTTATTGATGTCGAACGAGGCGGTGGAGTAGTTCACGGCGTAGGCGCCGGGGATGGTGGCGGTGCCGCAGTCGGGTCCGTTATTGCCGTTGGAGTTGGCGGGGAAGATTCCGGCGGCGACCCACGCCTCGACCACCTCGAGGTACCACTCAGGGTCAGAGCCGGCTCCTCCTCCCCAGGAGTTGTTCACGATGTCCGGGGCGAGGTCCGGTCGGGGGTTCTCTCCATTAAGGTCGGTCGGTGCGATGATCCATTGACCGGCTGCGAGCAGCGCATCGCGGTGGCACATCTCGCCGTCGCATCCTTGGGCGGCGATCCACCGGACGTTGGGTGCGACGCCGATCTGGTTGTCGCCGTCAAGGCCGGCGATGATCCCCATGACGTGGGTGCCATGCTCGGAGGCGTCGCACGGCGCGACCGGTTTGCAGATCCCCAGCGGGCCGAACCAGTTGTAGTCATGAACAACGCCGGTGGGGGTGTTGCCTCGGTAGGAGCGGAACAGCGCAGGGTGGGTGTAGTCCACGCCGGTGTCGATCTGCGCGACGACGATGCCATCGCCGCGGGTGCCGTACTCGCTCCACACCTGGGGTGCGTTGATGCGGTCGATGTTCCACTCCACCGCGTTGACGGTCGCTTCCGGGGTTCCCGGTTCGGTCTCTGGTAACGGCAGTGGCTCATCCGGGGTGATCGCGACGACGTCGTCGCGGGCGGCGATCTCCCGCAGGACGCGTTCGTCCGCAGTTACCTGGATCTCGTTGGTGATCCAGAACGAGGTGTACGCCACGTCGCGTCGCTCCAGCAGCTCCCGCAGGCTGCGTTGGGCGTGTTCGGCGTGAGCGGTTTTCGTCTGGTAGACGAACGCGGGGCGAGCCTCGTCGGCTAAGCGCTGTGCGCCGCTGAGATCAGCGTCGCCAGCCACGGTCACCCAGAACGTGGTCTCCTCACCGCCGGCGACCTCAGCGAGCACCTCCGGGTCAATCTTCTCCAGTCCGTCGGTTGACTGGGCGAGGGCGGCGCCGGGCACCCCCAAGGGGAGCATCAGGGTGGTCAGGACTATCCCGGATAACCGGGTGCGCCATCGTGTCGGGGATCGTCGGGCCAAGGGGGAATCGTGCACTCCAACTCCCTCTCAGTAGACACCACATGAGACTGTCCGCTGTAGACAGAGGGCCGGCCCTGTTTCCCCACTCTGACCTAGAAGAGGCGCGAATGCCTACGTGAGAATTTTCATGATCGAGCGGATTCCGGAGCGCTTGGCATACAACGGGCTATCTGACCAGGGAATTCGCTGCGTAACCAGTCGAATACAGATCTGTCTTGTTCGGAAAATCGGTTGCGGATCGTGCTCGCTGGATACCATGTGAAGGTAAGCTGATATTACAGGTATCTATAGTTTTAACACCTTTAATCCCGAATGACCGAATCTATGTCTGCTGCACTCCCGTGCGCCGTTGTCCACATCGGAAGGGGTAGGAAGCGAACCGCATTACGCGGTGATGGAGGTCGCTAAGCCCGTCTTGCAACGCCTGAAACATTACTTTCGCACGGGAAAACCCGGAAGGTACGCGAGGCGACTTGGCAGATATCACGACAACGAAGATCAAAAACGAGGTACGCGACCCCCATCCCCTGGTAATTCACAAGGAGTACCAATTGCCGGATTTTACGAAGAACGCAAGGGGGCATCGTGGCTCGCACCGTTCTTGTCATCGGCGGCGCCGGCCGTACCGGCCGTCACGTCGTCGATCTGTTGACCGCCAACGGTGACCGCGTCCGCGTCATGAGCCGCCGTCCGTCCCGCATCGGGCGTCAGGGCGTGGAGTTGATAACCGGGGACATCGCCGACCCCTCCGCTGTCGCACGAGCTGTCGACGGTGTCGACGCTGTGGTGGTGAGTGTGGAGCCTCCCACCGATCCGGCCGGTTCCGAGACGGTCATGCACTTGGGGGTTCGTGAGGTGGCCGAGCGGGCCGCGTCGCGTGGGGCGCAGGTGGTCCTGCTCAGTCAGATCTACATCACCCGGCCGGAGAAGATGCCCGGACTGCAGGAGATGGTCCGGGCCCGTGGACGTGGGGAGCAGGCGCTTCGGAACAGCGGCGCGCCGTACACGATCGTGCGCCCCAGCTGGCTCACTAATGAACCGGCCGGCCGGAGCGCTATACGTCTGGAGCAGGGCGACACCGGTGATGGGCAGATCAGTCGCGCGGATGTCGCGCGGGCCTGCGTCGAGGCCTTGCGTAATCCTCAAGCGTTGGGCAGGACGTTCGAGATGTACAACGAGCCTGGCCCGGCTCCAACCGACTGGGCGGCCCTGTTCGGAGCGCTCAAGCCTGACCAGTAATCACACCCGTGTGCTCCGACGCGCTCGCGGAGCGGAGTGAAGCATACGGATAGTCACACCTAGGAGGCGTCGACACCTGGTTCGTTGAGGCGAAGGCCGTACTGGTCTCGCCATTAGGCCGCTTCCTTCAAGCAGCCTTCTAATTCGCTGGCCGTTCCCCTCGGCAGGTCGTGGCGGGTCTTCGTCGTTGTAGCGGCGCAGGCCCGCCACGGTCGTGTTCTGGCCCTTTCTCTCCCACTCCCCCTTGACCTCTTTGGGACGCTTTGCCCTTCACATGCCTCCGAAACTTTCGGAGTCCGAGCCTGGGATCTTGCCGCACTAGGCGATGAACAGATAGACCAAGATCAAACTTAAGCTTATAAAACTACCCCTATGAACAGGCAATATATTCTCTAGAGAAATACTTATTAAAAGTAATATTATCGCAATCTTTGTCGGAAATCGTTGACAATCCGATCGACTCGGACAAGACTGTCGATGCCGGGCGCCCGCGTCAATGCTCCCGGTCGTTACCGCGTAACGACCGGCCCATCCCGCTGCGTTGTACGACGCCGAGCGCGGTGGCCGCTCAAGGCCACCGGTAGGGCCCCGCCGGGTCGTATCACGCTTCCTGGCCTCGTCGCCACATCCCCAGGAGGAAGCATGACCATGGAGAACATCCCTGCCCCTATGCTCAGTCGCCGAGGTCTCCTCGCCGGCGCCGGTGCTGGTGCCCTCGCACTGGCCTCAGGGCTGATCCTGCCTGAGGCTGCCCACGCCCAGCAGACCATCACCACCAACCAGACCGGGTACCACAACGGCTACTTCTACTCGTTCTGGACCGACTCTCAGGGAACGGTCTCCATGACCCTGGGTCCGGGCGGTAACTACAGCACCTCGTGGTGGAACACCAACAACTTCGTCTGCGGTAAGGGTTGGGGCAACGGCAGCCGCAGGACCGTGAACTTCTCAGGCAGCTTCAACCCCTCCGGTAACGGCTACCTGTGCCTGTACGGGTGGACGGCGAATCCGTTGGTGGAGTACTACATCGTCGAGAACCACGGCTCGTACCGGCCCACGGGGGAGTACCGGGGCACGATCAACGTTGACGGTGGCACGTACGACATCTACCGCACCATGCGGTACAACGCGCCCTCTGTTGAGGGTACGCAGACCTTCCCCCAGTACTGGAGTGTCCGGCAACAGCGGCGGAACAGCGGCAGCATCAACACCGGCGCCCACTTTGACGCGTGGGCACGGGTTGGCATGAGCCTGGGCGAGTTCCGCTACTACATGATCATGGCGACGGAGGGGTACCAGAGCAGCGGCAACTCCAACATCACGGTGAGCTGACGGCTGCTCTGTATCCCCACTCTTCCCTGGACGGTGCGGGGCGCTGCCCTGCGGCGCGACGTGCCCCACCGCCACACCGCACCCCTGTGGCGCGGCGGTCCACCGGCCGCCGCGCCACAGACCCATTGAGAGCTTTTTTCTATTCACCGACTACCCACGCCAACGCCGACGGGTCCACTCTGCAGCAGCCACCCGCAGCGCAGGTCTGACAGCACGGTTCGGTCTTCTGGTTCAAGGACAGCGAGCACACGGTGACCGTCTTCCTGGCTGGCTCCTGTCACCAGTGGACACACACCAGTGGTGCAGAAAGGCGCCCAGGACGCTGGCGGCGGAGTCGTGTGCAGCGGCTTAAGACGCTGCGACAGCGGCGGTCTTCTCCTTCGATCGCCGGCGCTGTTCCTGGTCGTAGCGGGCCTGAGCGGCGTGAACTTCCTCGATGTGGGACTCGGCCCACTGCTTGATCGCGGTCATGACCGGCAGCAGGCTCTTGCCCAGCTCGGTGAGGGCGTAGTCGACCCGGACCGGAACCGAGGGTGTCACTGTCCGGCTGATCAGGCCATCGCGCTCCAGGGTCCGCAGGGTCTGCGTGAGCATCTTCTGGCTCACCCCGGCGATGATCCGGTTCAGATCGCTGTAGCGGCGGGGTCCGTCGGCCAATGCGGTCAACACCAGGCTCACCCACTTATCACTGATCCGGTCTAAAAGCTGCCGGGCGGGGCAGGCGGCCAGGTAGGCGTCGTAGGCGATGCGACGCTCGGCCCGGCGCTGGGCGGCGGTGCGAGTAACCATGGCACCTCCGGGTGCGGTAGGCACCTTCACGTGCGTACTTCCCAATGGAGAGTAACCCTTCATACGTTCGCCTTATGCGAGCAGTTGTTATCCGCTCCTTCGGCGGACCTGAAGTCTTGGACGTGTTAGATCTCCCCGTTCCATCCCCGGGAACAGGACAGATACGGATCAAGGTCGCGGCGGCCACGGTTAATCCCGTGGACATCCAAACCCGTACCGGGGCCCTCACCGCGGCGGGTCTCCTGCCGCCTCAGGACATGATCGGCATTGGGTGGGATGTGGCCGGCACCATCGACGCGGTCGGCCCCGGCGTCACCGGCTTCGCCCCTGGTGATCGGGTGATCGGACTATCCGACCGGCTGGCCCTCCCCCTCAAAGCCCAGGCCGAGTACGTGGTGCTCGACGTCGACGCCGTCGCGCCGGTGCCGGACGGACTCGACCTTGTCGCCGCCGCGACCTTGCCGCTCAACGTGCTCACCGCCGCTCAAGCACTGGATCTCACTGAGTTGTCGGCTAGCCAGACCGTGCTGGTCACCGGCGCGGCCGGTGGAGTCGGCGGATACGTGGTGGAGCTCGCCGCCCGCCAAGGTGCCCGGGTCGTGGCGGTGGCCGGGGAGAAGGACGAGCAGTTGGTCCGCGACCTCGGGGCCGAGTTCTTCGTTCCGCGTACCGTCCCCATCGGACCGGCTGTGCGTGACCTGATCCCCGGTGGGGTGGACGCGGCGGTCGATACCGCTTCGATCGGTATCGAGGCGCTGGATGCGGTACGCGGTGGCGGCACATTCGTGGCGGTCCTCGGCGGCAAGGCGCCGCTTCCGCTCCGCGGGATCACGGTCCGCAACGTGTGGATCCGTGCTGATGGCGCGCGGCTGGCCACGCTGGCCTCGGCTGGCCTGCGGACCCGGGTGGCTGATGTGCTGCCCTTGGAACAGGTCGCTGAGGCGCACCGGCGTCTGGAGAAGGGCGGGTTGCGGGGCCGTCTCGTCCTTGTCCCATAGGGCCTCCCGCGTCCGCTTCGCGCACCCGTCGCGGCGATAGCCACAAGCCAGGCGCCGCACCAGGATCATCGGGGGCCGCGGTGCGGCGCCGCTACGGGACGGATCCGGTGTCCCGCTCCGGGTCGCGCGATGCGCCTGGCGAACCACGCATGGGTACGCGGCACAACACCGTGGCGATCGGGGTCTGGCGCGTGTCAGGGAGGTTCAGGACACACACCAGACCCCGATCAATACGTCACCGGCGGGAGCGACGAGACCGCAGATAGTCGGCGATGACCGCCGCTCCGAGTCCGTCCTCGGTGGGAGCCACCACCCGGCCTCCACTGCGACGCGCCACGATGTCCACGAAACGCTTCAAGCGGGGGTCCTCCCCCAGCATGAAGACCGTGATCGAGGCGCCCATTCGGGTCAGTGCGTCCACCTCGGCCAAGGTCTTGGCCAGGGTCTCCGGCAGCGGCGGGTAGGAGAAGTACGCCTCGGCGTCCGGCTCCAGATGCGCGGTGGGTTCACCGTCGGTGACCACCAGCACCACCGGCTGCGCGGTGGGATACCGACGCAGATGGCGGCCGGCCAGGACCAGGGCGTGGTGCAGGTTCGTGCCCTGCTCCCACACCCCTTCCAGGCCGATCAGCTCCTGAATGTCCACAGGGGCGGCGTACCGGCCGAACGTGATCAGCTGCAACGCGTCGTGCCGGTACCGGGTGCTGATGAGGTGGTGCAGCGCCAGGGCCGTGCGTTTCATCGGCACCCACCGGCCGTCCTGCACCATCGACCAGGAGATGTCCACACACAACGCGACCGCCGCCTGGGCACGTTGTTCGGTTTCGGCCACCTCGACGTCGACGACCTCCAGCAGCGGGCCGCCACGCGCGGCGGCGCGACGCAGCACCGCATTGCGGACCGTGCGGGGCACGTCCCACGGCTCACTGTCCCCGAACTCCCAGGGGCGGGTGGCGCCGGTCAGTTCCCCGGCGGCGCCGGCGCGGGCGGACTCCCGGTCTCCCCGTCGGGTACGCAGCTGGTCTATCAGGCCACGCAGGACGGTACTGCCCAGTTGACGCAGCGCCCGAGGGGTCAGCCGGAGCCCACCGTCAGGAGCGCGTTCCAGCAGCCCGGAACGGGTCAGCTCCCGCTCCAGCTCCATCAGACGCTGCATATCGACCTTGGCCTGCTCCCCCAGCTGGTTAGCCAGGGCGTCCAGGTCGATGTCCTCCAACCTGGCACCGGGGTAGGCCTGGCTGAGCTGCTCGGCCAACTGGTCGATCTGGCCCATCTCCTCCAGCAGGGCGGTCGCCTCACCCAGCCCCATCGGCTGGTCCCCTCGGAACCGTTCACTTCCGAACCAGTCCTCGCCGGGACGCAGCGCCCGCAATTGCGCGTCCAGCCGGGCTAACGCGTCGGCGAGGCGGGGATCGCCGAACGCCTGCTGGGCCAGCTGCGCCAGCTCTGCCTGCTGCTCAGGCGAGAGCGAGTTCATCAGCCGCTGGGCGGCGGCGGAACGAGCGGCCAGCAGATCGATCAGTTCATCGACGTTCCGCGGATTCTCCGGGAAGAACTGACCGTGCTGCTGCATGAACCGCTCGAACTTCTGGGGCGTGTCGGGATCCCCTCGGGCGTGGGAGGCCAGCAGGTCGTTGAGGTCGTCGATCATACGGTGGATCCGCTCGACGTCCTCGGGGGTGGTCTGCTGGAGTGCCTGCTTGATGCCTCGGAAACGCTGCTCCAGCATCTCCTGGCCCAGCAGCCGCTGGATTTCGGCGTAATCCTCGCGGGCGTCGGAGGAGCGCCAGTCGTAGTCGGCTAGGTCCCGGACCGCGCGCCCGGTGTCCTCCGGGACGGCCGACAGCCGCAGCTCCCGGAAACGGGCATCCTCACTGGGGTCGCGGGCCAGGGTCTCCCGTTCGGAGCGCAGCGCCCGGTCCAGCAGGCGCCGCACCTCCTGCAAGGTGCCGTCGAGCCGGTGTCGACGTTGCAGTTGGCGGCGCCGCTGCCACAGCCGTCGGGTCATCTCGTCCAGACCCTGGGTGCCGGACAGGCCGCGGCGGAGCAACTCCCGCAGCGCTGACTGCGGAGAGTTGCCCTCCATCACCTCACGACCGATCTCCTCCAGGGCTTGCCGCAGGTCCACCGGCGGCGCCAGTGGGTCAGGCCCGCCGTGCCAGGCCCCGTAGGAGTAACCACGCGCCGGCTGAGTCATGACCGGTACACCACGCGGTTGTCGATCGCGTCCTTGCTGAGTTTGCGGTTGAGGTACAGCGACTCCAAGGCCAACTCGACCGCGGAGGCGATCCGGCCCGGCGGATCCTCTGGCCGTACCCCTAGCCGCGCCGCGACCTCATGCAGCACAGGCAGCTCCGGCAAGGCGGTCAGCAGCTCCTGGGCAGACACCCGCTCCCCGGTGGGCACCTGGTGGCCGCCGCTGACCGTCTCGACCAGTGGCTGCAGGTTAAGCCCAGCGAGCCGGACGCGGGCGGTGATGGCGATCGCGCGCCGCAGTAGGTGGGTGAGGATCTCCTCTTCGCGCCCTTCTTCGCCCGCCTCAAACTCCAACTTGCCGCGCAGCACGGGCGGCACCGCCTCCAGGTCCACCGGGCGTGCCACGGCGGGCTGCTCCCCGGTGAGGGCGGCGCGCCGCAGGGCGGCCGCGGCCACGGTCTCAGCGGCGGCGATCGTGAACCGCGCCGACACCCCGGAACGTTGGTCGATGGCGGTCGACTCCCGAAGCGAGGCGACGAACCGTGCGAGCACCTCCAGCAGGTGGTCACCGACCTCGGCGACAAGCTCGGCTTCTTGGCGGATCAGGGCGATCTCGTGCTCGATGTCGTCCAGGTAGTGGGTGCGTATCTCCGCGCCGAACCGGTCCTTCAGCGGGGTGATGATGCGGCCCCGGTTGGTGTAGTCCTCGGGGTTGGCGGTGGCGACCAGCAGCACGTCCAACGGAAGCCGCAGGGTGTAGCCGCGGATCTGGATGTCGCGTTCCTCCATGACGTTCAGCAGCGCGACCTGGATCCGTTCGGCCAGGTCAGGCAGCTCGTTGATCGCCACGATGCCTCGGTGCGCCCGGGGTACCAGTCCATAGTGGATGGTTTCGGGGTCGCCGAGGCTGCGTCCTTCGGCGACCTTCACCGGGTCGACGTCCCCCACCAGGTCACCCACCGAGGTGTCGGGGGTGGCCAGCTTCTCGGTGTACCGCTCTGAACGGTGCCGCCAGGCCACCGGCAGGTCGTCCCCTAGCTCTGCGGCGCGACGTCGGGACGCCGGGGTGATCGGAGCCAGGGGGTGTTCTCCCAGCTCAGAACCGGCGATGACCGGGGTCCACTCATCGAGCAGGGACACCAGGCTACGCAGCAGCCGGGTCTTGCCCTGGCCGCGTTCCCCCAGCAGGACCACGTCGTGGCCGGCCAGTAGAGCGCGCTCAAGGCGTGGCAGGACCGTGTCCTCAAAACCGACGATTCCTGGCCACACCGGCTGGCCACTGCGCAACGCGGCCAGCAGATTTTCACGGATCTCAGCCTTGACACTACGAGGCTGGTAGCCCGCGGCCCGCAGCTCCCCTACGGTGCGGGGCAGATTCTTAGGGACGTCAGGAATAGTCACATCGACGACGTTACACACTCTCCCACGGTTTTCGAATGCCATAAGTGTCGCGGAATCGAGAAAGTCACATGACGCGTCTGTCGAGTTCTCGACGCAATGCCGAGGTAATCTTCATGTCATCCTGGCGCGGTATAATTACGGCCAGCGTAAGGTGAGTTTGCCTTCTGAACGGATAGCTTCCCACCCCGTCACAGCTCCGGTATCCCAGGCCGCTGTCGGGCGAGCCTGGTCCTTCAGATCGCACTTCTCTTCAGCTCGATCACGCGCTTTCCACCCATCTCGGCCGTATCCCGAACGGTCTTCACCACCGTCGCGTACCGCCCTGATTTCGATCCCAGCTGAGAGAAATTCCATCTCGTCCGGTGAGGATATTCCCTGGTCACTCAGGAATCCCCTCTCTCCGGATGTCGGGATTTCCTCGAGGCGGTACGCGTCCGCCGGTACGCGTCTGCCGCCCCTCTACCAGCGAAATCACAGCCGGCCGTGCCGCAGGCCCACTTCAGATACTGCCGCGTTCGATACCGCCGCTTTAGACAGGCGGCCCACAGGGGAGGTACGCGCCGGACCGGCGTACCTCCCCTGCTCCTCTCACCCTTTCAGGCCAGTGGTGTTGATCCCCGCGACCAGCAATCGCTGGAACGCCAAGAAGAACACGAAGACAGGCACCAGCGACAGCACCGACATCGCGAACATCGGCCCGATCGCCTGCTGTCCCGCCGCGTCCATGAAGGCTCGCAGGCCGATGGGGACGGTGTAGTCGGCCGGGTCGGACAGGTAGACCAGCTGGGTGAAGAAGTCGTTCCAGGTCCAGATGAACGAGAAGATCGCGGTGGTGACCAGCGCGGGCCTGCTCAACGGCAGGATGATGTGCCAGAAGACCCGGTAGGGCCCGCAGCCGTCGATCATCGCGGCCTCATCCAGTTCCCTGGGTACGCCCCGCATGAACTGCACCATCAGGAATACGAAGAAGGCCTCGGTGGCCAGAAGTTTGGGCACCACTAAAGGCAGCAGGGTGCCCACCCAGCCGAAGTGGGTGAACAGCACGAACTGCGGCACGATCAACACGTGGCTGGGCAGCAGCAGCGTCCCGATCATCAGGGCGAACCACAGGCTCCGCAGCGGGAACCGTAGCCGGGCGAAGGCGTAGGCGGTCACCAGGCAGGAGGCCATGTTGGCCAGCACCACCAGGCAGGCCAACACGATGCTGTTGAGGAAAAACCGTCCGAAGGTGACGCCCGGCAGGCCGGTCCAGCCCTCAACATAGTTACCGGGGGTGAACACCTCCGGCCATACCGAGAGGTTGCTCGCCAGCTCCCGCTGGGATTTGAAGGAGGTACCCACCATCCAGATCAGCGGGTAGAGCACCACCAGCAGGACGGCGATGATCACCGCCCACCGCAGCACCCCGGCGATGGGGTGGCGAACGCGGCGGGTCGTGGTGGGCGGGTGGTCGGTGGCTGTCAGGGTCGCCATCAGCGGTCTCCGTCCCCGTAGTGGACCCACATGCGTCCCGTGGTGAACAGCACGACGGTGAGCAGGCCGACGGCGATCAGGAACACCCACGCCATCGCTGAGGCGTACCCCATCTGCAGGTTCCCGAAGCCTCGCAGATACAGATACACGGTGTACAGCAGCGTGGAGCCCGCCGGGCTGCCGTTGCCATTGCCGATGACATAGGCGGAGGTGAAGCCCTGGAAGCCGTTGATCATCTCCAACACCAAGTTGAAAAAGATCACCGGCGAGAGCATCGGCAATGTGACGTGCCAGAACGCGCGTATCCGACCGGCGCCATCGACCCAGGCCGCCTCATACAGCTCCGTCGGGATCTGCTTCAGGCCGGCCAGGAAGATCACCATGGGGGCGCCGAACTGCCAGACCGCCAGCAGGACCAGAGTCCACAACGCGGTGTCCGGGTCGTTGACCCAGCCTCGCCCCTCGATACCGACCAGGCCGAGCAGATTGTTGAACGCCCCGGTGACCCCGAACATGGCCTGCCAGACGATCGCCAACGCCACGCTGCCGCCCAGCAGCGAGGGCAGGTACAGCAGGGCACGGAAGAACCCGATGCCTCGTCGTTCCCGGTTGAGCAGCAGGGCGACCCCCAACGCCACAGTCAGTTTGAGCGGGACCGAGACCAGGGCGAACATAAGGGTCACCCACACCGCGTGCCGGAAGTTGGGGTCAGAGAGCATCCGCTCGTAGTTGGCTATCCCGATCCACTCCGGCGGACGCAGCAGGTTGTACCTGGTGAAGCTCAGGTACAGCGAGTACAGCATCGGGATCGCGGTGATGCCGATAAGCCCGATCAGCCAGGGCGTCAGGAAGACGTAGCCTGCCATCGCTTCCTGTCGGCGGCCGATCCGTCGTTTCGACGGGGCGGGTGCCCGTGGCGGGGCGGGCACCCGGGTCTCAGAGGGGATCCTGGTGAGAGTCACGACCTGTCCTCTCCCCGGTCCGGTCAGAGACTGATAGCCGACGCGGCCTGTTCGAAGAAGGAGGCGGCTGCCTCCGCCGGTGTGGCTCGTCCAAATTGGACGTTCTGGGCGGCGTCCTCCAGCAGGCGTCGCACCTCAGCGTGCCCTGGCGGGGGTGGCGAGGGAGCATCGCCGAACTGGTCCACCATCTGTTCCTCGAACGCCACCACCTCTTGCATCGCTTCGCTGAAGCTGTCCGCGACTTGTTCGCGGACGTCGAGGTTGGGGGGCAGACCCCGTTCGGCGCCGAGCAGCTGTCCCGCCTCGGGGTCGTTGATCAGGAAGTTGATGACATCGGCGGCCGCCTCCGCGTGTTCACTGCCGGCGTAGATGGACCAGAACATCGACGGTCGCGCCCACTGGCCGGAGGGGTCCCCGGGGTAGGCAGTGAGTCCCAGCTCGTGATCGGTCCCTTCCGACAGCTCCGACAGCTGGTTGTCCCACATGAACGAGGTCGCCGCCTGCTGCGTTATCACCAACTGGGAAGAGACATCACCGCCGATGGCCGGGTTGCTCACGTCCGGTGGGGGTGCGGCGCCGCTGGCGCGCGCCTCGGCCCACAGCTGGAACCACTCGGTGAGGTCGGCTTCGGAGAAGCCCAACTCACCGTCCTCATACAGCTCCTGGCCTCGCTGCCGCAGCCACACCCACAGCGCCTTGTAGTCGTGGCTGGGGTCGCTGGTGCCGTACACCTGACCGTCGGAGGCCTGGCTGATCTGCTCCGCCCAGTCGATCAGCTCCTCCCAGCTCATCCCGATCTCCGGTTCGGGTAGGCCGTACTGCTGAACGACGGTGCGGTCGTAGATCAGACCGGGGGTGTTCTGAGCGGCGACGAGACCGGCCACCTGCCCGTCCACGGTCCCGGTCTCCAGCAGACCTGGGGCCAGGGCGTCGACCTCGATCGTGTCGCCGAGGAACTCCGACAGGTCATAGGTGATGCCGTTGGTGGCGAACTCCGACAGGAGATTCTCGTCGATTTGGAAGATGTCGGGGGCGTCACCGGCCGCGGCATTCGTCGACAGGCCGTCGTAATAGCCGTCGTACCCCTGCCAGCGCCGGTGGATGGTGACGTTGGGGTGCCGTTCCTCGTACAGATCCAGAGCCGCCTCGGTGGCCTGAGCCCGTTCCGGGCCACCCCACCAGAGGATCTCTAGCTCGATCGTTCCGTCCTCTCCCTCATCGCCACCGCAGGCGGCGAGGGTGAGGGGAAGGGCGACAGCTCCAGCCGCCAATAGTGCGGTTACACGACGGAGCGAGTGCCGGGATGCGGGTTTGTGAGGCATGGGGGGACCTTTCCTCAAGCAACCCGGGCCCGTCGGGCTGATGAACCGGACCACCGGCTGGGCAGGGCCGGTCGGCCCGTTCAGCCGGGCGGAGGCCCGGTGGACTCACGGATGATGAGGGTGGTATCGAGCATGATTTGCCCTGCCGCTGCGCCGTCGCGGTCTTGAGAAAGCAACATGTCGACCGCGGCGCGCCCCGCCGCGCTGGTGGGGGTCGCCACCGTGGTCAGTTTGGGATGGGTGACACGACTGAGGGCGATGTCGTCGATGCCGACGACCGACAGCTCGTCCGGCATCTGCACACCGCGTGACTTGAGCTCCTCCATCAGACCGATGGCCATCAGGTCGTTGTAGGCCAGAACAGCGGTCGCGCCTGACCGCAGCAGCGAATCGGCCAGTGCCCGCCCCGCCTGTTCGGTGGGTGGGTTGGGGCCGAACACCTGGAGCGTGGCGCCACCTGAACGGGCCGCGGCCGTGGCCGCGCGCCGCAGTTCCCGGCCGGTCCACGAACCGCGCGGGCCGGCCGCCAGGGCGATGGTGCGGTGACCGAGCTGCAGCAGGTGTTCGATCGCCATCCGGGCGCCTTGGGCGACGTTCATCAGGACCGCGGGCACGTTGCCGACCCGACGGTTGACGGCCACCAGGGGCACCTCACGTCGCAGCCGCTCAATCAGCTGGTTACTCATGCGTGGGCTGCACAGCAGTACACCATCGACCTGCTTGGCCAGTGCCCGGACCAGCTCCTCCTCGACGGTGGCGTCCTCATTGGTGTCGGCCACGAACAGGTGATAGTCCCGCTGCCGGGCCTGCGCCTCGGCTGCCTTGATCAACGGCGGGAAGAACGGGTTGGCGATATCAGCGACGATCAGACCAATGTTGTGGGTACGCCCGGTGATCAACGCCCGGGCGGCCCGATTGGGCCGGTATCCGAGCTGATCAGCGGCGGCGAGCACCCGGACCCGGGTCTCGGCGTTGACTAAGTGCGGCGCCGAGAAGGTCCGGGACACCGTCGAGATGTGCACGCCCGAGGCGTTTGCCACATCGCGGATCGTCACTGCCACGAACGGATCCTCACATATCGCTGGCCGAACGCGCGGCGTCCTGCGCTGTCCGGAAAGCCCTTGCCGGAGAAGTCTTCGGCTTATTAATGCAAGCGATTGCGTTAGTGTCAACAGTCAGTGCAAGCGGCGCTACGCGAATATGCCCTTCCTGCCCCTAAAAATCAGGGCAAAACCACCTCGACGCCCCGACAACCCTTGACGGAGCAGTACAACGCCGGGCAGCATCACTGCAATCGTTTGCTGTACCGCGTACCCGTCGGATCACCTGCTGAAGCCCATCGACGGTCCTCCGACGGGCTCCATCGTCCTGAGAGGGAAGGCAGCTAGATGACCGGCGATACGCGTACCCGATACGCCCTGGTAGGCACCGGCGCGCGGGCCGAGATGTTCACCCGCGCCCTGGTCACCGAACACGCCGACCGGGCCCAGTTGGTCGCGCTCGCCGACCCCAACACCACCCGGATGGCGGCACACAACGACCGGCTGGTCGAGTGGGGCGCGGCTCCGGTCCCCACGTGGCGCATCACCGCCGCTGACGACACGTTCCGGCGCATGCTCGACACCGAGCAGGTCGACACGGTGATCGTGTGCACCGTGGACCGCTACCACGCCGACTACGTGGTGGCCGCGCTACAGGCCGGCCGGGACGCGATCACCGAGAAACCCATGACGACCGACGTGACCGGTTGTCGGCGGATCCTGGACGCGGTCGCCCAGACCGGGCGCCGCGTCACCGTCACGTTCAACTACCGCTACAACCCGGTCCACGAAAAAGTCCGGGAACTACTCGCCTCGGGCGTCATCGGTGAGATCGGCTCCGTGCACTTCGAGTGGCTGCTGGATGTGCGGCACGGCGCCGACTACTTCCGCCGCTGGCACCGGGACAAGGCCAACTCCGGTGGCCTGATGGTGCACAAGGCCACCCACCACTTCGACCTGGTCAACTGGTGGATCGACGGTACGCCGGTGGAGGTGTACGCGCGGGGCCGACTGTTCTTCTACGGCCCCGAAGGTCAACGGCACGGGTACGCCCGACAGTACGCGCGAGCGACCGCCGCGCCGGACGCCGCCGGCGACCCGTTCGCCTTGGACCTGGCCTCCCACCCCCGGCTGCGGGCGCTGTATCTGGACGCCGAACACGAGGACGGGTACCACCGTGACCAGAACGTCTTCGGCCCCGGTGTGACGATCGAGGACGACATGTCGGTGCTGGTCACCTACGCCTCCGGGGCGACGATGACCTACCACCTGACGGCGTACTCCCCCTGGGAGGGGTACCGGCTGATGGTGAACGGCAGCAAGGGTCGGCTGGAGTTGGAGGTCGTCGAGAACGACTACGTCAGCCCGACCACCGCCGCCACCGTCAAGGGGGAGGCGGGATCAGCGGCGCTCCACGGGGATACCGCCCCGCCGGAGGACGGCTCGGTTCGGCTCACCGTGCACCCCTTCTGGGAGAAACCGCGCCAGATCCAGGTGCCGCACGAGCGTACCGGTCACGGAGGCGCCGACGCCCGGATGACCGCGGCGATCTTCGGTCCGTCGACCGGCCCTGACCCGCTGGGACGCAGCGCCACGGAGCGGGACGGCGCCGCCTCGCTGCTGGTGGGTCTGGCCGCCAATGAATCCTTCCGCACCGGTGCGCCGGTCAAGGTCGCTGACTTGCTGGCGCCCTACACCCTCACTGACCTGGTACCCGGACATTCCACCCGCTGACCTCCATGGCCACGGCGGCGCCGGAGCACGGCACTGGAGGGCTTCACCGGTGGCGCTGGGGCCGTGGACCGACAGAGAGCGCGAGGAGCCGCCCCCGTGACGTATCAGCCCGACCTGCTGTTCCCGTCCGACCCCAACCAGCGTGCGGTGGCCCGGGAACTGTACGCCGCGGTCCGTGACCTGCCCCTGATCTCCCCGCACGGGCACGTCGACCCCCGCCTGCTGGCTGACGACGCGCCTTTCGCCGATCCGGCCCGGCTGATCATCGTGCCGGACCATTACCTGACACGGGTGCTGCTCAGCCAAGGCATTCCGCCGGCGCGTCTGGGTGTCCCGGCGTTGGACGGTCAGCCCGTGGAGCAGGATGGACGCAGCATTTGGCGTCTGTTCGCCCAGCACTGGTACCTGTTCCGGGGAACCCCGTCGCGACTGTGGCTGGAGAAGGTCCTGCGCGAGGTCTTCGGCGTGGAGCAGCGTCTGGGTCCGGACACCGCTGATGAGATTTACGACGCGATCAGCGAACGCCTCGCCAGTCCACAGTTCCGGCCCCGTGCACTGTTTGAACGTTTCAACATCGAGGTGCTCGCCACCACCGAGTCTCCCCTGGACGATCTGTCCGCCCACGCCCGCCTCGCCGCGGACGGCTGGGGACGGCGGGTGATCACCACTTTCCGCCCTGACGACGTGGTGGACATGGAGTGGCCCGGCTGGGCGGAACGGGTGGCCCGGCTCGGTGAGATGACCGGTGAGGACACCAGCCGGTACGCCGGATACCTGGCGGCGCTGGCCCGGCGCCGGGAAGCGTTCCGGGCGGCGGGCGCCACCTCCACCGACCACGGGCATCCCACCGCGCAGACCCTGGTGCTGGATGAGGCCGAGGCGGCCCGGTTGTACGAGCGTGGCCTGCGCGGGAAGGCGACCGCTGAGGAGGCTGAGGCGTTCCGGGCCCACATGCTGGTGGTGTTCGCCCGGATGTCGGTTGAGGACGGGCTGGTGATGCAGCTGCATCCGGGGGCGGCCCGCAATCACAACCGGTGGCTGTACACCACCCACGGCCGTGACGTCGGCGGTGACATCCCCACCCCTACCGACTACGTGCGTGGTCTGGTGCCGTTGCTGGACGAGTTGGGCAATGATCCCCGGCTGCGTCTGGTCCTGTACACCCTCGACGAGACCACCTACACCCGGGAGCTGGCTCCCCTGGCCGGCGGTTACCCGACGCTGTACCTGGGCGCGCCGTGGTGGTTCCTGGACAGCCCAGAAGGGCTGCGCCGCTACCTGGAGGCGGTTGTGGAGACCGCGGGCTTCTACAACACCGCCGGCTTCACCGACGACACCCGCGCCTTCTGCTCGATCCCGGTGCGGCACGATGTGGCCCGCCGCGCCTACGCCGCCTTCCTGGCGCGTCTGGTGTGCGAGGGGCGGCTGCCCCACGACGAGGCGTTGGAGACCATCAATGACCTGGCGTACCACCTGCCTAAGCGGGTGTTCCGCCTGAACCAGCGTGCCGACGAGCGCGACCACGGCGGCCCGGGCGCGCTGGCCCGGGGATCGACGCAGGCAGGCGCCACAGGGGCGGCCCGGTCCGCACAGGCGTCGGGCAACGGCGCGGTGGAGTCCGATTCTGACGGCAACGCCCCTGAGGCATCGACGGATCAGGCGGAGGCATCCCGGTGACAGGCACACGGATCACAGCGGTCGAAGTCCACGACGTCCGGTTCCCCACCGCTGAGGTGGGGGACGGCTCCGACGCCCTCAACCGGGGTGACTACTCGGCCACCTATGTTCAGTTGCGCACCGAGGACGGCCCGATCGGCGCGGGATTGACGTTCACCAACGGCCGCGGCAACGAGCTAACCTGCGCGGCGGTGCAGGCCCTCGCCCCGCACGTGGTGGGGCGCACCGTCGAAGAGATCTTCGCTGACATGGTGCCGTTCTGGCGGTCGTTGGTGGTCGACCCGCAGCTGCGGTGGCTGGGCCCCGACAAGGGGGTGCTGCACATGGCCACCGGCGCGCTGGTCAACGCGGTGTGGGACCTGCGGGCCCGTGTGGCGGGCGTCCCCATGTGGAAGCTGCTGGCCGACATGAGCGCCGCCGAACTGGTCAGCGTTATCGACTTCACCTACCTGGATGACGTGCTCACCCCCGAGGAGGCGCAGGAGCTCCTGGAGAAGTCCGCTGCCGGCGCCGAGGAGCGGTTGGCGGAGCTAAAGGCCACCGGCTACCCCTCGTACACCACCTCGGTGGGGTGGCTGGGATACCCGGATGAGAAGGTGCGGGCCCTCACGCGTGCGGCATACGACGCGGGATGGCGCGCAGTGAAGATGAAGGTCGGCGGCCCGCTGGCCGACGATGTCCGGCGGGCCGCTCTGATCCGGTCTGAAATCGGACCGGACGCGCTGTTGATGATGGACGCCAACCAGGCCTGGGGGGTGGACCAGGCCATCGAAAGCATGGCCGCGTTGGCGTCAGCGTCTCCGTACTGGATCGAGGAACCCACCCACCCTGATGATGTGCTGGGCCACGCCCGGATCGCGCGGGCGGTCGCCCCGATCCGGGTAGCCACCGGCGAGGTCGCCGCCAACCGGGTGATCTTCAAACAGCTGCTGCAGGCCGAGGCGATCGGCGTCTGTCAGGTCGACGCGTGCCGAGTCGGCGGGATCAACGAGGTGTTGAGCATCCTGCTGATGGCCGCCAAGTTCAACGTGCCGGTCTGCCCGCACTCCGGCGGCGTGGGGCTGTGCGAATACGTCCAGCACCTGGGCATCTTCGACTACCTGCGGGTGTCGACTTCCCTGTCCGGCCGAATGATCGAATACGTCGATCACCTACACGAACACTTCGTCGATCCGGTCCGAGTGGTCAACGGCCGCTACCAGGTGCCCACCGCGCCTGGCTACAGCGTCATGATGCGGCCGGAGTCGATCGCTCGTTTCAGTTTCCCGGATGGACCGGTCTGGCGGGAGAGGACGCGCTCATGACCAACCCCCAACCCCACCTCCCGCCACCGGTCCTCCCGGGGCCGTGGGAGGCGCCATGCGCCTGACCCTGCGGACCCTGTCGGGGATACCGGAGGTCTGCCGGCCCCCGGTCAGGCCCGACCAACTCCAACCCGGCATCGTTCACATCGGGCTGGGGGCTTTCCACCGTGCACACCAGGCGGTGTTCACGCAGCAGGCGCTGGTGCAGGCGGGTGGTGACTGGGGCATCGTCGGGGTAGCGCCCCGCTCCGTGGACGTGGTCGGGGCCATGCGGGAGCAGGACGGGTTGTTCACCGTCACCCGGCTGCGGGACGGTGACGCCTCCGCCTCCGCTACCCAGGTGGTGGGCGTCCACACCCGGCTGCTGCACGCCTTGACCGAGCCGGCCGAGGTGATCGCCGCGGTGGCCGCTCCCACCACCCGCGTCGTCACGCTGACGGTGACCGAAAAGGCCTACCGGCTCGATCCCGCTACCGGCCGGTTACGCTCCGACGATCCGGATCTGCGCGCGGATCTGTCCACAGTGACCGAATTCGACGCGCCGGCGCGTACCCTGCCGGGAATGCTGCTCCGTGGGCTGGCGGCGCGGGCCCAGGCCGACGCCGGACCGCTGGCGGTACTGTGCTGCGACAACCTGCCCGACAACGGGCACCGAGTCGCCGGCATGGTCACGCAGGCGTTGGAGCTTCTCACCACGCTCACGGCCGGCACCGTCACCGCGGCCACCGCCTCCCGCCTGACGGAGTGGGTCACCGCCAATGTCGCCTTCCCCAGCAGCATGGTTGACCGCATCGTCCCCGCCACCACGCCCACGCTGCTGGAGCGAGTCGAGCGGGTACTGGGGGTGGCCGACCGGGCAGCGGTGGGGGCCGAAGACTTCTCCCAATGGGTCATCACCGACGACTTCCCCGGCGGCCGACCGGCCTGGGAGCAGGCCGGGGCCATCCTCACCGGAGACGTGAGCCCGTGGGAGCGGGTGAAACTGCGTTTACTCAACGGGGCCCACTCGGCGCTGGCGTACCTGGGTGCCTTGGCGGGCCGCGCCACCATCGCCGACGCGATACGGCTCCCGGGGATGCACGACTTCCTCACGCTGCTGGCGCAGGAGGTCTCCACCACGCTGACCCCGCCGCCAGGGCTGGAACCAGAAAAGTACGCCGCCGCCGTCCGGGAACGCTTCGCGAACTCCGCCCTAGGACACCGCACCATCCAGGTGGCGATGGACGGCACTCAAAAACTGCCGCAGCGGGTCCTGGCGCCCCTGGCCGACCTGCGCACCACCGGGGTGTCCCCCCGGTGGACGCCGCTGGTGCTGGCGGGCTGGATGCGTTTTGTACGCGGGTACGCCGACGACGGCAGCCGCCTGCCTCTGGATGACCCGCTGGCCGACCGGATCGCTGACGCGCTACGCGACGCCGGCGGCACCGACCCGGCCTCCACCGTGGACGCGCTGCTTGGGTTGCGCGATGTGTTTCCGGCCTCCATAGCGGAGGATCCGGTAATTCGATCCACGGTCACCGCCTGGTTGACGGAGTTGGAGAAGCACGGTGCGGCGGCGGTGATCGCCGGCATCGCGTCACGGGAGACGATAGGACCGACGGGGTGATCTGATGGGTTCCACACCTCCACGGGTGGCCGTGATCGGCGTCAACGGACACGGCGCGTCGCACGCGCGTACCCTGGCCGCCGCGCACCAGGCCGGGCGCCTGACGTTCGCGGCGGTGTGCGACGTGGCTCCCCCCACGCCCACGGTGGCGGCGCTGCTACCGGCCGGGGTGACTGTGGTCAATGACTATCGGGACCTGGCGCGGCTGGACCTGGACGCCACCGTCATCTGTACGCCACCCCACACCCATCTGGAGATCGCCACAGCGGTGGCGCGCGCCGGCAGTGACATCCTGCTGGAGAAGCCGCCAGTGCTGTCGCTGGCGGAGCATGAGGCCCTGCAGGCTGTGTTGACCGAGACCGGTCGGGTCTGCCAGGTCGGCTTCCAGTCCCTGGCCTCTCCCGCCCTGGCCGCTCTGCGGCAGGCGATAGCCGATGGCCGGCTCGGGGAAGTCGACCTCGTCGTGTCAACCGGCGCGTGGATCCGGGAGGACTCCTACTACGCGCGGGCCCGCTGGGCCGGGCAGCGGGAACTCGACGGTTACCCGGTGGCCGACGGTGCGTTGGTCAACCCGTTCGCCCATGCGCTGATGAACTGCCTCCTGTTGGCCGGCCCGGACAACTGGCCGGTGCAGATGGAGCTGGAACGTTACCGGGCCCGCGCGCAGATCGAGGTCGACGACACCGCGTGCCTGCGCGTCACGCTCGCCTCCGGCAAGCGGATCCTGGTGGCGGTGACGCTATGCGCGGAGCGTTTCTCACCCGCCCGGATCACGGTCCGTGGAGCGGCGCGGCAGGCGGTGTTCGACTACGCCGACGACCTGCTTCAACTACCCGGTGACAACGCCCTACGCCCGGTGGCGGGCCGGCCGACCCTGATCGACAATCTGCTGGCTCATCGGGCCTCTCCCCAGACCACGCCGTTGCTGGCGCCCCTGGCTCTGACCGCTCCGTTCACCGCGCTGGCCGAGGCAATTCTGGCGGCGCCGATCCCGCCCCTGCTCACCGGTGACACGGTCACGGTGGTCCCCACCGACTCCTCTCAGCGGGTCCAGATCAACGGCATCAACGCCCTCATCGCGCAGGCCGGTCAGCAGGGCGCACTGTTCTCGGAGCTGGGAGCGGCATGGGCCACCCGCCCGTACCTCACCCCCGTCGCCGCCCCACCGGCCTCGCTCACCTTTGACGTCGGCGCACCCATCCACCCTCGGGACTCCTCCGCAGTCCCTCGTCCCTGAAAGGAGCCGCCTCTGAGTCGCTGGTTCACTCCTCCGGCCACGCCCCGGGCGTAATCCCGCCCCGCGTGGCTCAGAGCCGGGGGTGGTGCCGGTATGGCCGAGAGCCGGTACCACCCCCGGCCTGATCACACGGGCTGGACGGTCTGCGTACTCTGAACCGATGCGCTTCGGGGTGCTCGGGCCATTGGCGGTATGGACCGATCGCGGTGAACCGGTGACGATCCCGGGCCGCAAGGTGCGGGCCCTGCTCGCTAACCTGCTAGTCCACGCAGGACAGCCGGTGTCGGTGGACCGCCTGGTTGAGGACCTGTGGGGCCAGGCGCCGCCGGCCGACCCCACCGCCGCGCTGTATGTCCGGGTGTCGCAGCTGCGCCGGGCCCTGGCCAACGCTGAACCGACGGCCCGGGATCTGGTGGTCTCCCAGGCACCGGGGTACGCGTTACAGGTCTCCCCCGAAGCGGTGGACGCGGGGAGATTCACCACGCTGCTGCAGCGGGCGCACACCGCGCCCGACCCGTGGACCCAGGCCGGGCTATTGGCCGAGGCGCTCGAGCTGTGGCGGGGCCCGGCACTGGCCGACTTCGCCGACGAGGAATTCGCCCGGGTGGCCATCAGCCGCTGGGAGGAGCAGCGGCTGACCGCCGTGGAGATGTACGCCGAGGCGCGCCTGGCGCTGGGTGAGCATCACGACCTAGTCGGCGAATTGACCGCGCAGGTGGCTCAACACCCGTATCGGGAGCGGTTGCGAGCAGCCCACATGCGGGCGCTGCACCGCTCTGGTCGGACACCTGAAGCCCTCGACAGCTTTCAACACTTACGCCGCTGCCTCGCCGACGAGTTGGGCCTGGACCCGGGACCGGAGCTGATCGCGCTACACCACGCCATCCTGACCGGGGATCCGTCCGAGGACGCCCCGGCCCGCTCCCGTCGACCGGTCAGGCCCGCCAGCAACCTGCCGGCACCGGTGACGGATCTGATCGGCCGCGAGCACGATGTGCAGCGGATTCGGGAGCTGCTGACAACCAGCCGTCTGGTCACGATCACCGGCCCGGGCGGGGTGGGGAAGACCAGCGTGGCCCTCACGGTGGCCCAGGCGGTAGCGGAGATAACCCCCGATGGTGGCTGGCTGGTCGATCTGACCACCTGGGACGGGGCGGGGGACCCCGCCGAGCTGGTGCTGTCCACGCTGTCCATCCCGGAGGCACCGGGACCGCACGAGACCGCGGAGGCACGGCTGGTCGCCGCCCTGCGGGAGCGACGGATGCTGCTGGTCTTGGACAACTGCGAGCATGTGCTCGGGCCGGTGGCCGACCTGGTCGGGACGCTGTTGCCGGCCGCACCCGGCCTGCGGGTGCTGGCCACCAGTCGGGAGCCGCTGCGGTTACGCGGCGAGGCCCGGTGGGACCTGCCACCGTTGGAGGTCCCCGACACCGACGATCCGGCCCGGCTGGCTCAGTCCGCCGCCGTTCAGCTATTCCTGACCCGAGCCGGACTGCCCCCGGCCCCGGAGACGGTCACCTCTGCGGTGGAGGTGTGCCGGCGGCTGGACGGCCTTCCCCTGGCGTTGGAGCTGGCGGCTGCCAGGGCGGCTGCGCTGGGGGTGTCTGAACTGGCGGCCCGGCTACGGATCCCTCAGGACCGGTTCGGGGTGCTGGGTACCGGGCCGCGTGACGCACCCGCCCGGCAACGCACCCTGGCTGCGGTGCTCGACTGGAGTTGGCGGCTGCTGACCGCCCCGGAACAGAGCGTGCTGCGTCGCCTGGCCGTCCACTCTGGTGGCTGCACGCTCCAGGCGGCCGAGGCGGTGTGCGCCGGGGACGGAGTCGCCGCTGACACGGTGCTGGATCTGGTGGCTGGGCTGGTGGATCGCTCACTGGTGGCCCGCACCGGGTCCCGGTTCCGGCTGTTGGAGTCGGTCGCCGCGTACTGCATGGACCGCCTACGCCAGGCCGGGGAGGAGGAGCTCCTACGCCGTCGGCACGCTGACTACTACCTCGCCCTGGCCGAGCAAGCCGACCCTCAGCTTCGCGGCTCTGGTCAACGCAGGTGGCTGGTCTGCTTGGACGCTGAGGCGGCGAACCTGCGTGCGGCTTTGGAGACGTTCCGCCGTCAGGGCGCCGCCGAGTCGGCGCTGCGGCTCGCCGTGGCCCTGGTGTGGTACTGGTTCCTGCGCGGTCGGTTCACCGAGGCGCGCCGCGCCCTGACTGAGGCGTTGACTGTGCCGGGCCAGGCGCCTGCCGCGCTCCGCGCCAAGGCCGAAATCTGGCACGCCGGCCTGGCGATCCGGCAGGGCCTGACCGGGCTGGAGCAGGCGCTTAAGGCGCTGCGTGGGTATCAGGAGGTGGCGGATCCGGTTGAGCTGGCCCGGGCCGAGTGGTTTATGGCCACGGGGATCATCGACCTGGGAGACGACGCGGTCACCGCACAGCTCCTGGAGCGGGCGCTGACAACATTCCTCGCCGCCGGAGACCGGTGGGGTGAGGCGGCGGTGCTGAGCTCCCGGGCCATGCTCGCGCACATGCACGGTGACCTGGCCGCTGTGGAGCGCGACGCCCGACGCGGCGCCGACCTGTTCAGCGAGCTGGGCGATGACTGGGGGGTGTTACAGGCCACGGACTGGTTGATCGGCCTAGCGGACCTCACCGGTGATTACTCGGAGGCGATGCGGCTCAGCCACGTGGCTCTGCGGACCGCGGAGCAGCTTGGGCTGTGGGCCGATGTGGCCGGCCGGCTCGGTTGGTTGGCTTGGCTCTCCCATCAGAGTGAGGACTACCCGCGTGCTTTGGAGTACGCCACCCAGGCCAGGCGACTCTCCGCCGAGCAGGGACAGCGCGCCGGGGAGGTGCTCGCCTCGCTCGCCATGGCGGCCGCCGCCCGCTGGGTCGGCGCGTTCGAGCAGGCCGAGGAGCGGCTGCGGTGGTTGTTGGTGACGGCGCAGCGGGATATGACCGGCGAGAAGAGCCCGCCGTATCTGGCGATCGTGCTGATCGAGTTGGGGCTGCTGGCCATCCAGCGGGGTGACTCGACTGCGGCGTTGCACTGGCACCGCCAGGGCTTTGAGGTGGCCCGACAACGGGACTCGGTGTCGGAAATGGCCTGGGCGCTGACCGGTATGGCCGCCGCGCTCGTACTGGACGGGCGCCCCCGCCTGGCCGCGCAGCTACTCGGCGCGGCCGAGGCCGCTCGGCGCCGCCTCCAGCGACCGCTGTCCCCGCCGGAACGGACTGAGCTGGACCGGATCACGACCGCGGTCCAAGCCGCGGAGCCGGAGTTCGACACCTGGCTCGCGCAGGGCGGTGAGCTCACGCTCGATCAGGCCCGATCCTTGCTCGAGCAGGACCGGACCTGATCTACCGCATGAGCAGGGCGCCTCACCGAGGGACGTAGACGTGGACGACGATTCCGGAATCAAATCGGTCCACATCGGCCAGCTTCAGGTGGGTGGTGTCAAAACCCGCGCCTTCAAACAGGTGCCTGCCGGCGCCTACGATGACCGGGAAGTACCAGAAGTGGAATTCGTCGATTAATCCATGCTCCACCAGGGTACGGTCCAGTTCCCCGGTGCCCCACTTAAGGATGTTCCCGCCCGGCTGCTCCTTCAGCTTCGCGACCTGCTCGGCCACGTCCCCGGTGAGCAGGGTCCCGTTCCATTCCGCGATCTCTGTCCGGGTCCGCGACGCCACGTACTTGGGCATGGCGTTCATCCGTTCCGCGTCAGGGCCCTCCCGCCCCGACCAGGCCTGGGCGAACGCCTCGAAGGTCACCCGCCCCAGCAGCAGGGCGTCCGCCGAGTTGACCAGCTGCTCGGCGTAACGCGCGTGGTCGGCGTCCCAGTACGGGTGACCCCAGTGCTGCGGCTCCGCACGGGAGACGGTGGACGGACGGGTGTCGTCGATGACGCCATCCAGTGACACGAACGTCGACTCGATCAGCTTGCGCATTATCGTGCCCTCCCGGTCTCGATGTCGGCCTTCGATGACCTGAGAGTGCGGGAGTGACCTTACGGTTTCCTTCAGGTCTCCTTCTCCAGGCTGCTGATCGCGACATTTTCCATCATGTCCGCAATGTTCTGCACGTTCCGACGCTCACTTCACAATCGCCGTGGCGGGTAGGCTGCTGACCGACCACTCCGGAATTCAGAAAACGTTTCTTGCGACGCGCTCTGGCGCTTCCGGAATATGTGCCCGCGGATTTTTCCGCGTGTGACACCCCATAGGATCGGCACCGGGGAAAGGAGTACGGTGGCCGCTGCGGAATATGACGCGATATGTGTCGGCGAGTCCATGGCCTTGGTGGCGCCTGATCCCCCCGGCCCGCTCCGGGATGGGGGCCCATTGCGGCTGTACGCGGCCGGTGCCGAGGCGAACGTGGCCGTTCACCTGGCCCGGATGGGTAACCGTGCCGCCTGGGTGGGACGCGTAGGCGCGGATTCCTTCGGCGCGTTTTTGCGGGACCGGCTCGGCGCCGAAGGAGTCGATGTCTCCATGGTGGAGATCGACTCAGACGCCCCGACCGGGATCTACTTCAAGGAGCGGGACGGCGGCGTCAACCACGTCTGGTACTACCGTGCGGGCTCCGCGGCGTCACGGACCACTCCGGCTCTGTGGGAGCGGCTAGCGGATCGGCGCAGCCGAATTGTGCACCTGAGCGGGATCACCGCGGCGCTGTCGGACAGCTGCCGGGCCACCATTCACGTCGCCTTATCCTCACGGCCACGCCCGTGTGGGGCGTCCCTGGTGAGTTTCGACGTGAATTACCGCTCCCGGCTATGGCCGGTCACCGAAGCCGGCCCGGTCCTGCTGGAGCTGGCGCGAGCCGCCGATGCGGTTTTCGTGGGGCGGGACGAGGCCGAGACCCTGTGGGGCACCGCCACCGCCGCCGACATCCGCGCTCTCCTGCCGGAGCCCGCGTACCTGATCGTCAAAGATGGTGATGGCCCCGCCACCGAGTTCAGCGCGCACGGCGAGGTCAGCGTCCCCGCCCCGTCGGTGGAGGTGGTCGAGCCGGTCGGTGCCGGCGACGCGTTCGCCGCGGGATGGCTGCACGGGTATCTCAACGGGCGGCCCGCGTCCAGCCGGCTCCGACTCGGACACCTGATGGCGGAGGGTGCGCTACGCAGCACCGGTGACTGGGGAGAACCCCCCGACCCGGCTCGCCTCGCGGAGGTGTGAGGCCCCGCCTGCCGTCATCTGTCGCCTCTCTGCCTGGACGTGTCGAGCCTAAAGGCGCGCAGGAGAGGCTCACTGCGACGGCGTCACTCGAGAGAGACAGCCCTGGTCGGCGCCTCCGGTCGCTCCATGTAGGTGTGGTTAGGGGCGGCGAAACCAAACTTGGCGTACAGCCCGTGGGCGTCAGCGGTGTGGAGCATCCACCGGAACTGCGCGCCCGGTCCTTTCTCGATCATGTACTCCACCATCGCGGTGGCGATACCCCGACCGCGGTGGGCGGGTTCGACGTAGACATCGGCGAGGTACGCCAGCGCGAACCCGTCGGAGACCGCCCGTGCGAATCCGACCATCCGTCCGGTGTCGAGATGGTAAGCGCCGACCACCCGCCAGGAGTTGTCGATCTGCCCTTCGATGACCTCCCGGGTACGCCAGCGGCCCCAGTAGGCGTGCTGAGACAGGAACGCCCACACCGCGTCCCGATCCACCCGATTCGGATCGTCATCCAACTGGTATACAGACAGTTCCATGCGTTAATAATCTGAGATCGCTTGCCCACTGATGGCCGCCCTATGTCCAGGAGGGCATCCAGGGCACGGATCTGGACGGGCCCCGTAGTGAGATCCAGCAGGTCATCGGTCTGATAGCGCGGCTACCGCACACCACGGGGCTACGTCAGCGAGGCTACGCCAGCCACTTCACGAGGCCGCCTGCGTTACGCCCTGCCCTCAGCGCACGGCTTCAAGGCGGCCCGCAGCGGCCAGCCCGAAGGGCGTACCGACTGCTTTCAACCGACTTCTTTCACTGGTGGTTCGTTGCCCAGTGTCCCCGTGGGAATCCAATTCGTGAGCCCCGAGGGGACACGGTGCCCTTCTTGACGCCTTGGCGTCATGACCTCACGGCGTCTGACTGTCTAGACGTGATCTCAGGTGTGTCAGCAGGATGGTGTGCACGTCCTGCCGGCTGGCGATGTCGACCAAGGCAAACAGAATGGCGCTGCGGTCCAGGCGCCGCACGCCGAGCTGACGGCGCACCCGCCGCACCAGGTAGTCGACCTGGTTGGCCTGGTCGGGTGTGATCTGCCAGGTGTACGTGACCAGCTCCGCCGGTGTCGTCGTGTCGTCTGACGAGGACGGCGCAGGGGCAGGCTGGGCCGGTGCGGGCTGGATGAGTTGCGGTTCAGGCTCCGCCCGCGTCCCAGGGACACCCTGGGGCGTCACCGTGGCTGGGCGTGCTGTACGCCGTGGTGGTCGGGTGCTCATGCCGCGACCTCATGTCTACTCCACTCGACCCAGTCGGTGGCCGATTGAGCCAGCGGGGCGGCCTCTTCCCACAGCGCCCGTCCAGCGCGAGCTAATCCAATGTCGAGAAACACCGGCGTGGTCGTCGTGCCCACGCCGCCTTTCCCATTGCCGATCGTCACGCCAGCACCGTGACGTCCCGACGTCAACCATCCACCAGATGTATCACCCATCGCCGCACGTTCCTTCCTGCTTTTCCTGCGTGCCTGGTCACCAAGCTCGGTGGTATGGCGCGCCACCCCGCCCCCTCCTCAACTGAAACGCTTAATAAGCTGATGACTCGACGCACCGCCACCGCCGGATCGGCGGGGCGTGTCACCGGCCAATCCGCACAGAGAGGGCATCGTGATCGGAAGGATCCCCGCGCCGCCGGAGCAGATCTCCGCGCCGGCGCCACGGGACCCGGTCGAGGCGGTCGTGGCGGCCGTCGACATCGGCGGCACCAAACTGGCCGGTGGCCTGATCGACACCCAGGGCCGGCTACTGCATCGTGTGGTTCTCCCCACGCCTCGGGGTGCGGACGGGGAGGAGCCGGTCTGGCCTCAGTTATCGCGCCTGCTCGACGCCCTCATTGGTGCGGCCGGCAGCACCTCGATCCTGGGGGTGGGGATCGGCTCGGCGGGCCCGATCGACGTCGACGCCGGGACCGTCAGCCCGGTGAATATCCCTAGTTGGCGGCGTTTCCCGCTGGTGACGCGCATCGCCGACTACACCGGCTTGCCGGTGCGACTCACCGGTGACGGTATCTGCGCCGCGGCGGGCGAGCATTGGTTGGGCGCCGCCCGCGGACACGATGATGCCCTCGTCATGGTGGTCTCTACCGGGGTAGGCGGCGGGATCATCCGCAGTGGACAGCTCTGCCCCGGACGCTCCGGTAACGCCGGGTACGTGGGGCACATGGTGATCGCCTTCGATGGGGAACCCTGCCCTTGTGGCGGACGTGGCTGTGTTGAGGCCTACGCCAGCGGCCCGTCCATGGTGGCGTGGGCGCGGCGTCACGGCTGGGGGAAGGACGGCGCGACCGCCGCGGACCTGGCCGCCGACGCCCGCAAGGGAGATCCGATCGCCCGCGAGGCGTTCACCCGGTGCGGACGCGCCTTAGCGGCTTGCATCGTTTCGGTCGCCGCAGCTGACGACCTGGGGTACGCGGTACTCGGCGGCGGAGTGTCCCAGGCGGCGGATCTGCTGCTGCCGGCGGTCCGCGACGCGATCGGCCAGTACGCCAAGTCCGAGTCGCTGGCTGGTATCGAAGTCACCACCGCCGCGCTGGGAGGCGACGCCGGTCTGTACGGGGCAGCCGCACTGATCCTGGATCCGACGCGCTACCCCGCGCGTCTGTAGCGGTCCCGCGCCCACCCATGGTGGAAGGCCGGAGGGGCCGACGGGAACCGCTTCGACCGCCCGCGACGAGGACGATAGGTTGAGCGTCGTGTTCATCCGTCCCTACCAGCCCGAGGACCGAGACGCGATCTACGACATCTGTCTGCGTACCGGTGACAGCGGCGAGGACGCCAGCGCCCAGTTCCAGGACCCTCACCTGTTGGGCCACGTCTACGCTGGTCCGTATCTGCTGCTGTGCCCGGACCTCGCGTTCGTCCTCGCCGACGAGGACGGGCCCGCCGGCTACATCATCGGAACCTCGGACACGGTCGCATTCGTTGCGGCCTACCGACGCCGGTGGTTGCCTTCCCTGACCGCCTCCTACCCCCTGCCCGACCACCCGCCCACCAACCGGCAGGAGCAGACACTTGAGCTGTTGCACCACCCGGAGCGCATGCTCAATCCGGATGTGGCCGACTACCCCGCACACCTGCACATTGATCTGCTGCCCCGCGCGCAAGGCCGCGGGCATGGCCGGGCGTTGATGACCACGTTCCTGAATGCCTTGCGGGAACGCGGTGTCCCCGGCGTCCACCTCGGGGTGGGGGCGGCTAACCTGCGGGCACAGGCGTTCTACGCCAAGGTGGGCTTCCACGAACTACACCGGGACCAGCACAGTCTTCGGTTCGGGATGCGCCTGTAACCGCCGCGTCCACCGCCGGCCTCAAACCGACGTGAAGCTTCCAAGCCCCGGGGCCAGGCCCTCCGAGAGCCCTGGGGGCCAGGCCCCGGGTGAGCGTGCCCGTTACGGAGTAGCCCGCGCGACCGACGCTTGTCGGGCCGGGCCGCCCCGTGACGCGCAGGCACGCTCTTTGAGCAGATCTTTAAGCGCGGCTCGCAGAACCGGCGCGTGCCGCCAGGACCACGGCGTTGACCACCCACAGCACGCGGCGTACCGCGGCGGCGTCCAATCCGTCGACCCCGCGTACCGTGACGGTCCGGGTCTCCCCCGGCAGCAGGGTGAACATCCCGTCGTCGACCGTGGCGTCGGGGGCCAGCCGGTCCACCTGGAGCACCACGTCCCGCAGCAGGGTGTGCGCCGTGATCGTCACCTGCTCTCCCTCGACGGCGACGTCGTAGCCGGGTGAGGGGTACTCCAGGTCCCGGTCCTCGGCGTAGAACCACAGGCCCCGCGTCTGGTCCACCGTGGCCACCAACAGTTCCCGCGCCTGGTCTCCGGGAGAGACCAGGTCGCCTGGCACCGGCACCTTCCCCACGGAACGCGGCGGCACCTGCACCGGGGCCACCGCCGTCGCCAGGATGGAGCCGTCGACGTCGCGCCGCTCCATCCTCACCTCGGTCTCCCACTTTTCAGGGCTGTCGTTGACAATCACCACGTTCAGCCCGTCCTGGCTGGGCTGAACCGTGACCAGGCGATCGGCGTAGGAGCGCCGCAGCGCGTACCAGAGAGGTTTACGTCGCCCGGCTCCGTCGATCGCGGCCCAGGAGGTGACCGGCCAGCAGTCATTGAGCTGCCAGATGATGGTGCCGGTACACACCGGCCAGTTGGCGCGGAAGTGCTCCACGCCCAGCGTGATGGCCCGGGCCTGGTTGACCTGGGTCAGGTAGTGCCAGTCGTCGAAACCGACCGGATCCGGGAAGTGATACCGCAGTCCGCGCCACAGCTTGCCGTTGCCGTCCTCGGCCTTCTGGTGCGCGAGCATCCCGGGTGAGTCCGGGGCCAGCGGGTCGTCGGAAAGCGCAGCCCGCACGGTGGCGTACGTAGGGGGCGCCTGGTAGCCGAACTCCGCGGCGAACCGGGGCAGTTTCTCACGGTAGGCGGTGTAGTCCCGGTGGTTCCACACGTCCCAGATGTGGTTAGTGCCATAGCCGTACACATCGGGGGAGAGATCGAAGGAGCCGGACCACGGGCTGCCTGGCAGATATGGGCGGGTGGGGTCCAGCTCAGCCACCACCCGGGGAAGCACCTCGGCGTAGTAGCCGCGTCCCCAGGTCCGGTTCTGCAGGTAATACTGCCACCCCCACTCGAACCATCCCACGATGCACTCGTTGTTGCCGTTCCACAGCACCAGGCTGGGGTGGTGCGCCAGCCGGACGACGTTGTCGCGGGCCTCGGCCTCCACCTCCTCGGCCAGCGGGGACTCTTCGGGGTACGCGGCGCAGGCAAACAGGAAGTCCTGCCAGACCAGGACGCCGGTCTCGTCGCAGATCCGGTAGAAGTCCTCGCTCTCGTACACCCCGCCGCCCCAGACCCGCAGCAGGTTGATGTTGGCTTCCCGGGCTTGCCGGATCCGCTCCTCCAGGCGCGTGGGGGTGAGGCGGGAGGGGAAGCAGTCGTCGGGGATCCAGTTGGCGCCCCGGACCTGGATCGGCTCCCCGTTGATCACGATCGCGAACCGCTGCCCGATCTCGTCTGGGGTGGTGTCCAATGCCACGGAGCGGAACCCGATCCGACGCCGCCAGGTGTCCAGCTCCGTCTCACCGGCGGACAGCACGACAGCCACCTCGTATAAGGGCTGGTCACCGTAGCCGCGGGGCCACCACAGCTCGGGTTCGTCGATGACCAACTCCAGGGTGAGCTCCGAAGCGTCAGGCGCCAGAGAGCCGGTGACGACCACCTCGCCGAGGCGGGCCGTGACGGTTAATTCGGTGGCCGGCCCCACGCCGCTGCGTTCGACACGGATGGGCAGCCGCACCCGACCCCGTCGTGTGCCTTCCGCCTCCTCCACCGTCACCAGCGGTCGCACCTGCTCCAGACGCGCGACATTCCAAGCGTGCAGTCCGATCGGGCGCCAGATCCCGGCAGTGACCAGGGTGGGGCCCCAGTCCCACCCGAAGTTGCACGCCATCTTGCGGATGAAGTTGAACGGCTCGGGATAGGCGTTGGGGAGGTTACCTAACCGGTCGCGGTGGGCCTCGGCATAGGCGTACGCCGATGTGAAGGTCACGCTCAGCTGATTGTCGCCCTCACGCAGCGCCGGTCGAAGGTCGAACCGGTAGGTGCGGTGCATGTTCTCGGTGTGCCCCACCGGTATGTCGTTGACCGCGATGTCGGCGACGGTGTCCAGCCCCTGGCAGACCAGATCTACTCGGTGGTAGCCCGTGGGGGCGCGGAACGTCGTCCGGTACCGCCAGTCGGTACGGCCGATCCAGGTCAGCTGTTTCTCATTGGCGTCCCGGTAGGGGTCCGGAATCAGGTCAGCCGCCAACAGATCAGTGTGGACGCAGCCGGGCACCGTGGCCGGGATACCGTCACCGGTCAACCTCGCTACCAGCGGCTCGGGTACCGAGTCAGGGTCACCCGCCAGGGTGAGGCTCCAGCCCTCACACAGATCGGTTTGGTTAGCCATGTCACTCCAGTCCTGCCAGGGTGTGCGGAGACCGCCGGTCGTGAACTCGCGGGCGGATGCGGTCACCGGTACGCGGCGTCATCGGCTCTAACGAAAGCACTTAACCGATTCAGTTTCAATGAATAGTCATGAATTCGTCAAGATCATCTTGATGATCATGAATTCAATGAGTACGCACAGTCACTGCGTTCTCCACGTCCTCCCCGCCCGTGGACGCGTGCCGGCCACGCCTCCACCGCTGTCCGGGCAGCGCTCACCGCACCCGACTCTCACTCCACCGCGCTGGCCCCACCGGCGTAGGAAGGCGTCCCTGACCGCCGACGCAGTCACGCTGGTCACACGCATCGTGGTCGCGTCACGAGCCAGCTCGCCCGATGTGCCAGCTGCGGGCGATCAGTGGGGTGGGTAACTCGTGCTGCCCCGCACCAGCAGACGCGGCGTCGCGGTCGCCTCCACCGTCACCGTCCGCCCTTCAATGAGATCCAACAGCCGCTCGGCGGTGTGTCGGCCATACTCGGCGACATCACGCGTCACCGTGGTCAACGCGGGATGAACCAGTTCGCACAGGGCCGAGTCTTCCCAGGCGACAATCGACAATTGATCAGGGATCCTGATCCCCATCTGGTGCGCCACGGCCACTCCGGCGACCGCCATCACGTCGTTGTCGTAGATGATCGCGGTGGGAGGCTGCTGTTGGGTCAGCAGCGTCCGGGTAGCTCGGCCTCCTGCTTCACCGGTGTAGTCGGTGTCGATGGTCGTGATCTCGGGGATCCCCGCCTCCTGCGCCGCTTTCTGGGCAGCGGTGGTCCGGACCTGCGTGTGTCGCAGCGTAGGCGGGCCCGCGACCCGCGCCACCCGGCGATGCCCCAGCTTCGCCAGGTACTCCACCACCGACTGGATCGCTGCCCCGTCATCACTCCACACCCCGGGCAGCGACCCCAACCCGTCTGGTCCGCCGACCACGATGGCGGGCATTCCCAGGCTCTCCAGGAGTGGGATCCGGGGATCATCCACCTGCAGATCGACCACGATCACACCGTCTACCCGCCGCTGCGCCCACCAGCGTCGGTAGATCTCCATCTCGGTCTGCTGGTCTTCAGTGACCTGCAGCAGCAACGCGATCGATCGGGCCGACAAGATGGCCTCGATCCCTGAGATGAGATGCATAAAGAACGGTTCAATACCCAAGATCCGCGCTGGCCGGTCCACGACCAGTCCCAACGCGCCGGCCCTACCGTCGGAAAGGGCACGCGCAGCGCTACTGGGATACCACCCCAATTCCGCGGCGATGGCCAATACGCGGTTACGAGTCGCCTCTGATACTCCCGGCCGCCCGTTAAGGGCATAGGAAACAGCGCCTTTGGACACCCCGGCACGCCGTGCGATGTCCTCGATCGTGGGACGTTTCACCAACTCATCACCCCGGCACCGGCTGGCGGCTGAGAACGTGCCGGCCTGGCCCCCAGCACCTCAGTCCGCTTATGAAAGGAGGATAGCGGCTTGTCTCCAACCGTCCGGCATGAGCACGAAGAACCATCCGATCGAGTACTATCGGGCAGTTTCCATCTGATACGGATCACCGATAGCAACGCCAGGAAAAAGCGTCATCCGGGTTGTAGAAGGCCCCCATAGCGGCCGGACCATACTGCCAACGGCATAGATCATCGATCACGATCAAGTGGTCCCCTGCGGTGCCGCCGCGACACTCCCAGTTGTCTATCGCGGCCCGCGGGCCGCTGGCAGGACGTCGCAGCCCGGCTTCAGCTCCCTCCCGCGCGCAGTAGCCCACCGGGTCGATAGGGCCTAGAAGGATTCTTCCGAAGACCGCCTCAGGGTTCGGGTGCCCCCGGTAGGGATCGGCGGTCGGAGCGCCGGGAACGACGATGGCGTCGCCAGGTGTGGTGGTCGGCTCCGTAAAGGAGTTATCGGGATCAGTGGCCGGCGGCGCCGAACGCTGCTCCTCAGGCGGCGGTGATCGGTGCCCCTCCCCGCGGGTCGGAGCGGCGTGCAGAGGCACAGAGGCGGACGCGTCAGGGTCCGCCTGACCGGTTGGGGTCTCCGAGGAAGCGGCTTGCTCGACCGATGCGTCGCGGCCGGAGGGCCGCAGTATGAAGACGGCGCTGGTGACCATGAGGGCCGACACAACGGCTATCAGGAGCGGCCACCGGCATCGCCTCCAGAACGTGTTCCTCGGTCTTTTCGAACCCGGCGCCCTGGAGGGTGAGGAGTCCTTCTTCCCCGGGTGGTCCTCAGGCTGCTCAGCGGGTGAGGGATCGCGGGTTGAGCTGTCCTCGGTTACCGGGGCTGCGGACTGCTCCACGCTGTGGGAAACCGATGAGGACGCCGTGTCAGGAGGCGGGGAGGTCGGCTCGGAGGCGGCGGCGTCATCGATTGATTCGCCGTTCTCTACAGATTCCGGAGCGTCAGACGCAGCGGATTGAACAGGAAGAGGCTGCGTCCTGCGATTGAGATCTTGTGCCCAGGCGCTGTAGATCGCTATTGCCTGGAGGATCTCCTGGCGGAGACTGCTGTCATCATCCGCAGCATCAGCGCGGTGTCTACCTCGCGCTCCCATATCGTGCCCAGGATACCCATTGATCAGAAAACGGAATAATCAGGTGGCCCACGATTACCTGATCTTTATTTCCAGCCGCCTCCATGGCCAGCGTGTTGGCCGCCCCACCGATCTGCCTACAAATCCTGACATTCTTCTGGCAATTGTCAAGAACTGATGATCCTGCTCACTTCGACGCCCGCGTGAGGACGGACCGTCACCTGTGACGTGACCCACCGCCATCGTTGGGGCGTGAGCCACTCTCGGTACGCCCTTCGAAGGTGTCCTGATCAACTTCCACATAGGCACGGTAAAGATCACGTAGCCGACTACGGCTTAAGGAGTAATACGCACGGTTGGGTCTACGGCGTTGCCGTACGCTAACAGTCTCACGGTTTTGCCGGAATCCAGAATCACGTGAAATCACGAAGACTCAATCGCCGCTCCCTGAAAACACGGAGCTCCCTCTTTCCCTTGGGAGACGATGAGATTGGAGACTCAGCCGACAAGTATTACGCCCGTCAGAGCGATACCAGCGCGCCCCAGAAAGAAACGCGAACAGGATATAGGTATGGACCACGCCTGATCAGTGCATGCGCAGAATCCTACGGCTACATTGTCGCCTGTCTTGCCTCGGCTATGTGCCGCCGCTTCAAATATTGAACGTTTCCTGTAGGGTGGTGCCCCATCGGCACAGCCGTCCTCGTCGACACCCCTGTTCAGCAGCCGCTGATCCGCGTCCGCTCCGCTGGTTCCTCACCCACGGCACCGATCACGGCGCTGAGCCACGCTTTGAACTCTGCGCAACACCACCGGGTTCTTCTGCCCTGCCGGCTGCCCCGTCTCCATACCCGGTGCCCTGATTTCCGCATCACAGAGCAGTGGACAGCGTATTACCCACGTCAGGGCACAACACCTTGCGTAAACTGCCGACCGCGCCGCCTGTCACCGTAGTTGATGAACACACGGTTGATGTCGAAAGATCAGAAAACATACTGTCAAAGATCAGTGACCGTTATGGTCGAATCCATGAATGTGGAATCCGCTCCTGCTGGGGCCGCCCCACCCAGGCCGGTCTCAACTGTCAGGCACGGCGGCGTCCAGGCCCTGACCACTCAGGGGTACGCGCGGCAGGCGGCGACAGCGCGCGTCCTGGACGCCGATCTGCGAGACGAGGCAGCTCGCCGTTTCCTCACCGGCCGCCCCGGCTCGGACCGCCAACACCCTCCGGGCTGATTGAGAGCCGGTGCGGGCGGGTATCAGGCTGCCCGGCTACCGCTCACCACCATCCGCCGACACCGCCGCACCGGCCGGATAAATGATCACCTCTTCCGGGCGCGCGTTCCTGGAGGTTTCTCGGCCACACCGCGGGCCGAATCTTCATCAACAGCTTGCAGGATCGATAGTTAGGCTTACCTAATGAGCGGCGCGACTTCCGAGCACGGTCTTTCTCCGTCCGGCACCACGGATCGCCTTGCTTCCGGATCCGCCAACAATGGATCCACCACGCCCCGCCACAACGTCACCAGCCAACGCGGTCGGCGCCTCCCCGACCAGCGCTCCGCCCAGGAGCCCGCCGCCCGCGCCGAATCGCCACCCTCACCCACCTCCACCCCACACAACGCTCACTCGACCGATCCGGCCCGTGAGGAGTCGCTGGTTCAGCTGCTCGGGGGCCGCCGAGGCGCCCTGGACGCCACCGCCCCCGCCGTCGCGTTCGTCGCCGGCTGGCTGCTCGCCGACGAATCGGTGGAGTGGGGTGTGGCCGCAGCTCTCACGGTGGGTGGCCTGGTCACCCTCATCAGACTGGCCCGTGGTATCCGCCCACGGGCCGCCCTACTCGGCCTACTGGGGGTCTGCGTGGCGGCCTTGGTGGCGCTGCGTACCGGCCGGGCCGCCGACTTCTTCCTGCTTCAGGTCGTGAGCAACCTGGCCAGCGCCCTGGCGTGGAGCGTCAGCATCCTACTGCGGTGGCCGTTGCTGGGTGTGGTGGTCGGTACGGTGCTCGGGCAACGCACCCGGTGGCGGCGTGACCCGGATCTGCTGCGGGCGTACAGCCGCGCCAGCTGGGTGTGGGTCGGTCAGTACGCCGTGCGGTTGGCGGTGTTCCTCCCGCTATGGGCCACTGATCAAGTAGTCGCCCTCGGCGCTGCCCGGGTCGCCCTCAGCTGGCCGTTGGTGGCCGCCTGTTTGGTGGTGAGTTGGTGGGTGATGCGTACCGCGCTTCCCCCTGGCCACCCCGGTCCACGACACCCGGTTACCTCCTGACAACCGTCGGTCTGGCCCTGTTCAACCACCCTGCGTCCTTCTTGATCGCTAGGTGAACCTCCACGATCCACAAACCGGCTCGGCCAGGTAGCGTGAACAGCGATGGCTGTCAATGACCTACCCGACACCCCTCTCGCTGGACGTTACCGCCTTGTCACCCTATTGGGGCAAGGGAGGACCGGGCGCGTCTGGCGTGGTCATGATGCTCTGCTCAATCGTGATGTCGCGGTCAAGGAGATCGTGCCATCACCCGCCCCCGATCCGACCGAGGTCGAACACCGGCGCCGCATCGCCCAACAGGTTCGGGCAGTGGCCCGCCTGATCCACCCCAGCGTGATCACGGTGTACGACGTGATCGAGGAGGACGAGCGGCCGTGGATCGTCATGGAGCTGCTGGAAGGCCGCTCCTTACGGGATGTTCTGGTATCCGACGGGCCTCGCAGCCCACGCCAGGCCGCAGAGATCGGCTTGGCGGTGCTGGCCGCACTCCGTACCGCTCATCGCGACGGACTCATCCATGGTGACGTCAAGCCCAGCAACATCATGCTGGAGCCTGACGGACGCGTCGTCCTCACCGACTTCGGTACCGCTCCTGTGGATCCCACGCTGAACACCACCGGGGCGGAACCCAGCGGACCGCTCGTGGTCTCACCGGAACAGGCCCGCGGCCAGGACCCTGGGCTCGCGGCCGACCTGTGGGCGTTAGGGGTCGTGCTGTACACCGCGGTGGAGGGGCGTGGCCCGTTCGACCGGGACACTCCTCGCGACGCCCTCAACGCGTTGCTGGAAGAACCCGTGGAACCCGCCGCCCACGCCGGGCCGTTACAGAAGGCTCTGGACGGGTTGCTTCGTAAGGAACCGGGGGAACGGATCACGCTGACCGAGGCCGAACGGCTGCTGCGGTCCGTGGCCTGGTCGCCCGATGAGGCGGCTGATGTGCGGGCTCCCCAGCTTCCCGAGGCTGCCCGGACCCTGCGGATCCCCACGGTCCCGAAGCTGTCCCCACCCCACAGCGGCAAAAAACCCGGGCCTAAACCCAAACCCACCCCTGCTCATAAAAGCTCTACCGCCAAAAGCGAGGCCGACGATTCGACCCGGCTCCTGTCGACAGGCGCCACGCTCACGCAAGGAGCCGCGCCCGACGAGACGTCCCGCCCGTCCTCGGGGGCTAAGGCCGAGACCGCCAGCACCCACACCGCAGACGCTGACGCCACCCTCGTGCTGCCCCGCATCACGGCGCCCCCGGCGTACCCGCGTACCTCTCGGCAGGGGACGTCAAAACCGCAGGAGTCGTGGCTGGTACGCACCGCGCGTCGGGTGGCGATCGTCGTGGCGGTGCTGGTGGTTCTCGTGGTGCTGATGCTGTTCGTGATCAGCGTGATCAGGGGTGGCGAGGAGGCGAACTCCACCGCCCCCGCCCCTGGGCTGCCCGCCGCATCAGCGGTATCGACGCGCACCACCGACGCCGGTGACGCCAGCCTGGCGGTGGTTTCACGCGACACGTCCCGCCTTAAACCGCAGGCTGTGGACACCACCGCCGCCTGACGGCCGTGTGCCCGGACGTCACGATGTCGCGCGAACCTGAGCGTCACCACCCGCCGATGTAGACGGTCGGGGGAGGCGGTGGCGAGGCCACCGCGTGAGTGTCCAGAACCGGACGGGCCCCGGCGGTGAAATCGGTCAAGGCCTGACCAGCCACGACCCGGCCGGGAAAAATGTCACCGGCCAGCCGCCGAGCCAGCTCTTCAATGGGCAGGGCCCGCCGGCTGGCCACCAACACCACGTTGCCGAACCGGCGCCCCTTGAGCACACCACCGTCGGCCAGCACACACACCTGGTCGAATACGGCGCGGACCGTGGCCACCTGGGAACGAGCGAAAGCGAGCCCTGACCCGTCAGCCAGGTTGGCCGTGTACACCCCGTCGGGGCGCAGGATCCGGGCGATCTCGGTCATGAACTCCACAGAGGTGACGTGGGCGGGGGTACGCGCGCCAGCGAACACATCGGAGACCACCACATCGAAACGGGCGTCGGGGTACTGGGAAGCCATCTGGCGCGCATCCCCCACCCGCACCCGGATACCGGAGCCGCGCGGCAACGGAAGATAGTGGCGCACCATCTCCACCAGTTCAGCGTCGATCTCCACCACCTGCTGAGACGACCGGGGCCGGGTCGCCGCCACATACCGCGGCAGGGTCCAGGCCCCACCCCCCAGATGCAGGACCCGCAACGGCAGCCCGGGAGGCGCTGCAAGATCCAGGACGTGACCGATCCGGCGCATATACTCAAAACTCAAATATGTCGGATCATCTAGATCCACATAGGACTGTGCGGTGCCGTCCAGGAGAAGGGTCATCGCCCGCGCCCGGAATCGGTCAGGGACCAGCTCCGCGACACCGGAGGCCACCGACACCCGGATATTGTCAGCGTCACGGCGACGACGGCGGGTACGTGTGTGCTCGCCCACCCCGGCAGTATTTCAGCCCTGGCCTGGTCCTGGCCTCTGAAGGGGCACCGCAGGGTGCCCGCCGGGGTGATGATTCCGTTTCAGTCCCGCTTCACTCCCGCAGCGCCGCCTTCACCTCAGGGATCGAGGCCGGGGCCATCGACAGTTCGGTGACCCCCAAGTCGACCAGGCGGACCGCCAACGCCGGGTCACCGGCCATCTCCCCACACACCGCCACCCGGCACCCGACCGCTGCCGCCGCCGTCACCAGCAGCTCCAGGGTCCGCCACACCGCGGGATGATCGGGTCGATACAGATGCGCCACCGCCGGGTTACCTCGTTCAGCGGCCATCAGGTACTGCACCAGGTCATTGCTGCCCACGCTGACGAAGTCCACGTGGTAGCAGATCTGTTCTGCGTTGAGCGCCGCAGCGGGGACCTCCACCATCACCCCGATCTCGGTCGGGAGGGCGTACGCCAGCTGATCCTCCCGCAATGACCGGACCGCCCGGTCAATCGCCGCCCGGAAAGCCTCGATCTCCTCCACCGTGGTGACCATGGGGGCCATCAACCCCAGCGGCGCGTGCCTCCCGGCCGCGGCCCGGAGGATGGCGCGCAGCTGGGTGTGGAGCAGCTCAGGATGCTCCAGGCCGTACCGCAGCCCACGCTGCCCCAGAAACCCGTGACGCAGCGGGTCCAGGTGCAACGCCCGCATCGGCTTGTCCCCACCCACGTCCAGGGTCCGGACGGTCACCGGACGGTCAGCCAGCACCTGCAGGATGGCGGTGAGCTGCTCGACCTGTTCCTCCTCCGTTGGCAACCGTGGCCGGTCCAGGAAGGCCACTTCGGTCCGCAGCAGCCCGACGCCGTCGGCCCCCGCCTCCAGTGCCGCGGTGGCCTCCGCGGCGGAAGCGACATTGGCCTCCACCCGGATCGGCTGGCCACGGCGGACCACCGGGGTACGCGCGTGCGCCCGCAGCTCCTGTCGTCGCGCGGCCCGCTGTTCCCGCTCCCGCTGGGCGGCGGCGACGTCCTGGGCGGATGGCGCGATCCGCAGCAGCCCGCGTTCGCCGTCGATCACCACGGTGGTGCCGTCCGTCACCTCCTGCAGGGCCGGCCCCACCCCGATGATGGTCGGCAACTCCAGGCCCCTGGCGACAACCACGGCGTGGGAGGTTGCGCCACCCCCGGACAGCACCAAGCCGACCGCGCCAGCGGCGGCCAGCTCACCGACCAGGGAAGGCAGCACGTCATCGGCGAGTACCACGCTGCCCTGGATCAAGGCGCGGTCCTCAATCAGCTGCGGCGTGGCGTCGGGGCGCAGCTCAGCAAGGACACGACGACCGACGTCCACGATGTCGGCCGCCCGTTCCCTGACGACCGGGTCGTCGACGGCGGCGAACAACTGCCGGGCCCGGGTCACCGCGTTCCACCAGGCCCGGTCGGCTGGTGTCCCAGCGGTGATGTCCCGCAGCGCCTCCTCCCGCAGCATGGGGTCGGACAGTAATGCCCGGTGCGCCTCAGCGATGTCCCCGATGCTGGCGCCCACCGTGCCGGCGAGCGCGGTCTCCACCCGGTCAAGGGCGGCCAGTAAAAGCCGCTGCTGCACCATGGGATCTGAGGCTGCCGCGTCCTGGTCTGTGGAGATCTCGGGCGGCTCCTCCGGTGCCATCCGCAGCCATCGGGCCGGGCCAGCGGCGACCCCCGCCACGGCCCCTGTTCCCTGCAGCGTGCCCGTCGCCGCCCCAGCCTCTGGCGTCACCCGGTCGCCGGCGCGTGGCTCAGGGCCACCGGTGGACGCCGGCTCCCCAGGTGTCGAGGCCGACGCCGCCGTCAGGTCCTCAGGCAGCTCCCCAAAACCGGTGGCGATGGCGCTGGCGATCCGCTCGACGAGTTCGGCGGCCTGAGGCCCCCGGCCCCGCAGCTGTACCTGCTCTCCGCCCCGCATTCCCTGGGCGACCACGGCGAGGACGCTGCGCACGTCTACGCCGCGCTGCCCCGGACGCCCCACCTCCACCGTGGTGTCGCCACCGGTGACCAACCGCGCCAGGGTCGCCGCTGGTCGGGCATGCAGCCCCAGCGGGTTACGCAGGGTGACGGTCCGCGCCACGACGGTAGTGTCCGGCTCGGCGGTGTCCTGTCCCACCTGGGGCGGGGCGATGGCTGCGGCGGCAGGCTCTGAGGCGTTGACACCGGGCGTACCGGTGTCGGTGCTGGGTGCCGCGAGCGCGCTGCGGGCCGCTGCGGCGACCTGGTCCACATCGGCGCCTTGCTGGGCGGCCACGGCCGCGGCCAGGGCTCCCTCCACCAGGGGCGCGTCGACCACACGGATCCGCTCCCGCTGAGCGTCGGGCAGCAGCTCCAGCACCAGATCGGCCGTCATCAACGCGCTGCCCAGGTCATACAGCACGACGACTCCGTCACCGGTGTCGGCCTCCGCCAGGGCCGCCGACGCGCGGTCCACGCTGGTGCCGATACCGTCCTCGTCCGTCCCGCCCGCGGCCCTGATGCGCACATCCGGGCTCATCTGTCCGGCGACCTCGCACACGCCTTCGGCTAGCCGCCGGCTGTGCGACACCACCACCACACCCACCGTCACGCCGTTCCCCTCCCCGTCACAACCTGCGTCCCGGATCCTCCGGGCCGTCGGTGTTATCGGTCATCCCCCGACGTCCTCGCCTTGCTGCGCGTCGGGACGCCCGGGCAGGCGCCCCGGTCGACGGTTCGGCACCGGTGTCGGTCAGGGGGCAGGGCATTCGGCCGCCGCCCGGTCGGCGAGGGTCCGCAGCAGAAACGCGGTGGAGGTGGCTCCCGGGTCCTGGTGCCCCGCGCTGCGCTCCCCGAGGTAGCTGGCGCGGCCCTTGCGGGCGACCATGGGGATGGTGTCGCGCATTCCCTGCTCAGCGGCGTCGGCCGCCGCCGCGAGGATCTGCGCTACCGTTGCCCCCTGCTGCGCGGCCTGCTCAGCCGCCTCCACCGCGGGGGTCCAGGCGTCCACCATCGTTTTGTCACCGAGTTCGGCCTTGCCTCGGGCCACGATGCCGTCCCGGGCCGCCCGTAACGCCGCGACCACGTCAGTCGCCTCAAGGGTCTGCTTCCCGGTCACCGCGGTGGCGGCCCGCAGAAAAGCGGTCCCGTACAGCGGGCCGGCGGCGCCTCCCACCTTGGAGATCAACGCGGTCGCCACCCCTTTGAGCACCTCGGCGGGCGTACTGCCCGATGCCGCCGCCTCCCGGGCCGCCCGCATGCCACGGTCCAGGTTCACTCCGTGGTCGGCGTCGCCGATCGCCCGGTCCAGATCCACCAGGTAGTCCCGTTGCTCGGCTACGACGTCGGCGTAGGCGTCGATGGCCCGCCGCAGGGCATCCGCGTCGATCGCCATCAGACCCCCCACCGCAGGGCAGGCGTATGGACGGGGGCGTCCCACAGACTGATTAGCTCGTCGTCGAGTCGCAACAGGGTGATCGACATGCCTTGCATCTCCAGCGAGGTGATGTAGTTACCCACCAGACGTCGATGAACCTGGATGCCACGCTCGGCCAGGAACCGTTCGGCGATCCCGTACGCCAGGTACAGCTCGATCAGTGGGGTGCCGCCCATGCCGTTGACGAACAGCAGGGTCCGGTCTCCCTCGGTGAAGGGCAGATCCGCCAGGATCGGCTCAAGCAGGCGCGCGACGATCTGATCGGCGGCCTCCACCGGCAGCCGCTCCCGTCCCGGTTCGCCGTGGATACCGATCCCGATCTCCATCTCGTCATCGCCGAGCTCGAAGGTCGGACGACCCACGTGCGGTACCACGCAGGAGGTCAACGCCATCCCCATAGACCGGACCTGGGAGTTGACCCGCCTGGCCAGTTCAGCGCAGGCGGCCAGATCATCACCGCGCTCCGCGGCCGCCCCGACGATCTTCTCGATCAGGACGGTGCCGCCCACGCCCCGCCGCCCGGCGGTGTAGAGGCTGTCCTGGACCGCCACGTCGTCGTCGATGACGACGCTGGCCACCTCGACCCCCTCGGCGGCCGCCAGTTCAGCGGCGGTCTCAAAGTTCAACACATCACCGGTGTAGTTCTTCACCAGGTACAAAACGCCCGCACCGGCGTTCACGGCCATAGTGGCGGCGTGAATCTGATCGGGGGTGGGTGAGGTGAACACCGCGCCCGGGCAGGCGGCCGCGAGCATCCCGGTACCGACGAAGCCGGCGTGCAGCGGCTCATGCCCGCTGCCGCCACCGGAGACGACCGCCACCGTCCCCGGTGGGAGCGGCTGGGCACGGACGACGTAATCGGGATCGAAGTGGACCTCAACCAGATCGGCGTGAGCCGCCGCGAACCCTCGCAGCGAATCCTGGACCACCGTCTCCGGGTTATTGATGATCTTTTTCATACCCGCCTCACTCTCGCGCCACCTACCGCCGCCTCGAAGACTACTCCCTCGCGATCTTGTATGGCTCTCTTTCCGGTTCCGATACAACCGCCAGGAATCTGTGTCCCCTCAGCCGACACGCCGAAGATGCGCTGATGTCGGAGGTTCGTCGCACGCAGTGCCAGGATGCATTTTGTGAGGTATGCAAAAAAGGCTGGAATTGTCATAACAAGATCTATTTCAGCGGCTCGTATTCTCGGGGCCGCCGTACTCGCCACCACCATGACGGCGCTGGCCGGGGCCGTTCCGGCCCACGCCGCCGCGTCAAGCCCACCTTCTTTCCTTGCGCTGCGCCCGGTCGTCTTGGCCGGCAGTTTCGTGGCCCCGTCCCAACCGGGCCCGGCCGAGGGCGGCTATCTGTACATCTCCTCGCTAGCCCCACCCGGCGCCACCGCGTACGTCAGCTCACTGTCCAACCGCAACACCGTGAGCGCACTGCTGCTGAGCGGTTGGTTGCCTAACCGCGTGTACGGCGCTCACCTCCACCGTGCGCCGTGTGGCCCTGACCCACTCGATGCGGGCGGGCACTACCAGTACATCGAGGACCCGGTCCAACCATCGGTCAACCCGGCCTACGTCAACCCCGCCAACGAGGTGTGGCTGGATGTCGCCACCGACGCGCAGGGGAACGGCCGGGCGCTGTCGGTGAACAACTGGTCGTACAACGGGCGTACCCCCGCCTCCCTGGTGATCCATGAGCACGCCACCTCACGCGGCCTCAACGGGGAGGTCCCCGGTGACGCTGGCCCACGGGTCGCCTGTGTCAATCTCGTCCCCAGTTCCTGGCTTTTCCCGTGACCGCCTCGGCCCGTTCAGGACGCTCCAGCGGGTCTGTCATCCCATGACCGTCCGACAACAACCCCCCAACGAGGGCCCCGGGGCAGCTATCCCCGGGGCCTCGGCTTCAAGATCCCTGCCCAGCCCGAGGACTCAAGGCTCAGGTTCATCAGAGGCGCCCTCTGTCCAGCGGGCACCCGCGCCTTGACGCATCACGCCCATTCCCCCGCGTGATCCTGGCGACAGCACACCCGCCACCCCATCGATATCGACGGGGTCACGTCGATACAGTCGCCGAGTGCGCACAACTGTGATCACCGCCGGTGCGGTGCTGTTCGATCTTGACGGGACGTTGATCGACTCCACCCCCGCCGTCGTCCGGTCCTGGACCCAGTGGGCCATCGAATATCAGGTGCCGCGAGAGCGGTTTGTCGGCTTCCACCTCCACGGCCGTCCCGCCACGGAGATCGTGGCTCACCTGCTGGCGGATGCGGCGCTGACCTCAGACCAACTGGATAAGGCGGTACGCCGAATCGTCGAGATCGAGTCTTCCGACACCGACGGAGTCGTCACCTTCCCCGGCGTAGCACCCCTCCTGGAGGCTTTACCGTCGGACCGGTGGGCCATCGTCACCTCAGCCACCCGCGCGATCGCGGAGGTGCGCACCAAGGCCGCTGGTATCACACCCCCCGCCCTGATCACCTCCGATGACGTACGGCGCGGCAAACCCGACCCCGAGCCGTTCCTGATCGGCGCTCACCGTCTGACGGTGCCGCCCGGTGACTGCCTGGTGGTCGAGGACGCTCCGATCGGCCTGATGGCGGCGCGCGCCGCAGGCATGCGGACCCTCGCTGTCTTGACCACCCACACCGAGGCCGAGCTGAGCCCGTGGGCGGATGTGGTGGTGCGGTCCCTGACCGATGTCCGGGTTGAGCCGGCGGCGGAAGGCGTCACCCTGCACATCACCTCCGCCTGAGCCCACGCTCGGCAAAGCCGATAGGTGACCAGTCCGGCCGATAAGCTACGCGGATCAGGCCGGCACAGGCAGCGCGTGGCGGTGCACGATGAGTACAGACACCCACTTTCCGCAATCGCTCAATTACCGAAAGGTATCCCTGTGCTCAACACCGCCGTGCTCGCCATCCACGCCGTCGCGACCACCGGCCTTCCCGACGGGGAGGCCGTCCGCCTCTTCGGCGCCTTGGAGCAGGCCGAGGCGCAGCTGATGCAGGCCATGGGGCAGATCTCCCACCCCGAGCTGGACACCGCGCGGCTTCAGCTCAGTTCAGCCCGGGAGATGGCCCTACGCTCCCGGGAAGCGATCGCCGGCGCCCGACAATCCTTGGAGCGTTTCCTGGCACAATTCAGCGGCTAGGCCGCCGCGGATAACGATTTTCGCGCTCCGCCCTGTAGCGTGGCGCCCATGGGCGTGGCCGATCGACTCAGAACCCGGATTCGACGGTTCCTGCAACGACCAGGAGCGACCGTCGACCTCGCGCCGTTTAAGGAGCTGCTGCCTGAGATCGAAGCGCGAGAAGCGGAGCTGAAAAAGTTGAGCGACGAGGAACTCACCGCCGCCGCCTTGAAGCTCCGCGACAGGATCAAAGCCAGCGACACAGTTGAGGATGATGAGGAAGACGACGATCCCCCGGTTAAGACCCCACACATCGACAGCCGGGAACGCCTGATCCAAATCTGCAGCCTGGGGCGGGAGGCTGCCAGGCGTGGACTTGGGGAACGCCCCTACGACGTCCAGCTGCTCGGCACCATGTCCCTGCTGGCCGGTCACGTCGCCGAGATGGCCACCGGTGAAGGGAAGACGCTGACAGCGGCCTTGGCGGCCTACGGGTACGCGCTGCGGGGCGAACCGGTCCATGTGCTCACCGTCAACGACTATCTGGCACAGCGGGACGCCAACTGGATGCGCCCGGTTTACGACCTCCTGGGGGTTTCGGTCGGCTGGATCACCGCCTCCTCCACCCGGGAGGAACGCCGGGAGGCCTACTCGCGGGACGTCACCTATCTGACGGTCACCGAAGCCGGTTTCGACTATCTCCGCGACCAGCTGGCCATGAGCGCCGACGAGGAGGTGCAGCCGCCGTTGGCGGTCGCGATCGTCGATGAGGCCGACTCCATCCTCATCGACGAAGCCCGTATCCCCATGGTGTTGGCCGGCTCCGTATCCTCCACCCAGGACATCGCGGTGATGGCCGCCTCCGTGGTCAGCCACCTCAACCCCGACGTGGACTACGAGGTCAGCGACGACGGCCGCAACGTCAGCCTGACCGCCAGCGGCGCCGCCAAGGTCGAAAGCGAACTGGGCGGCATCGACCTGTACGCCGAGGAAAACCTGGAGACGCTCACCGCGATCAACCTGGCCTTGCACGCCCACGCGCTGCTGCGCCGCGACGTGGACTACATCGTGCGTGATGGGCACGCCCATCTCGTCGATGAGTTCCGGGGCCGGATCGCCCACCGCCGCCGCTGGCCCGACGGGCTTCAAGCCGCTGTAGAAGCCAAGGAGGGATTGCGGACCAGCGCCGATGGAGAGGTGTTGGGCACCATCACCATCCAAGCGCTGATGAAGCTGTACCCCACGGTGTGTGGCATGACCGGTACCGCTGTCTCGGTCGGGGACGCGCTACGGGAGTTCTACGACCTGGAAGTGGCGGTGATCCCGCCGAACCGGCCCAACATCCGCATCGACGAGCCGGACCGGGTCTACGCCACCGCCGCGGACAAGGAGGAGGCGATCATCGCCGAGGTGGCCGAGGCGCACGCCATCGGCCGTCCGGTGCTGATCGGCACCCTCAGCGTGGCCGAATCGGAACGGCTCGCCGCCGGGCTGCGCGCCGCCGGACTGGAATGCCAGGTCCTCAACGCCAAAAACGACGCCGAGGAGGCCCGGATCATCGCCGACGCCGGCCGACGTGGCGCTATCACGGTGTCCACCCAGATGGCCGGACGCGGTACCGACATCCGACTGGGCGGCAGCGGAGACGACGTCGACGAAAGCGCCCGCGAGGAGGTGGCCCAGCTCGGCGGGCTGCTGGTCATCGGTGCGGGACGCCACGAAAGCAGCCGGGTGGACAACCAGCTGCGGGGTCGAGCCGGACGCCAGGGCGACCCGGGTGGCTCAGTCTTCTTCGTCAGCTTGGAAGACGAGCTGGTGGTGCGGTACGGCCAGGACGCGATCCCGCAGGTGACCGGTCGTGGGTTGCTGCTGGATCCCGCCGCGGCTCGTGCGATAGCGCACGCGCAACGCGTCTGTGAAGGCGCGAACCTGGAGATCCACCGCAACACCTGGCGATACCACGTCCTCATCGAGCAGCAGCGGCAGCTGGTGCAGGCCCGGCGACGTGAGCTGCGGGACACCGACGCCGCTTTGAAGCTGCTGAACGAACGCACCCCCGACCGCTACGACGAGGTCCTCGACGAGGTCGGTGAGGAGGCGCTGCTGCGGGCCGCCCGGCAGATCGCGCTGTACCACATCGACCGGGGTTGGTCAGCGCACCTGGCCACCCTCGCCGAGGTGCGGGAGGGCATCTACCTGCGCGCCCTCGGCCGGCTGGACCCGCTCGACGAGTTCCACCGCGCCGCCTTGGAGGCGTTCCGACGACTGCTGTCCGATGTGGACGACAACATCGTCAAGTCGTTCGAGGAACTGGAGATCACCAAGGAGGGCGTGGATCTGGAGGCCGCGGGCCTGAACCGGCCTACCGCGACCTGGACCTACGTGGTGCAGGACAACCCGTTCGGCTCAGAACTGGACCGGTTCTTCACCGCGGCGCTGGGCAAGATAACCCGACGCCGCTGAGGCCAGATCCGGCTTAACGACGCGCCCACGAACGGTCCCGGACGGTACGCCCGAGCGTACGGTCCGGGACCCGTCGGTGTTATCCGACAGTCGCCCCGCACACCGGCTGGGCAGCTCGGTGCCCGGACCGCCCAGCCGGTGGGAAGCGTGGTGCTACTTGGCGTTGAAGTACGAGGCCTCAGGGTGGTGCACCACGATGGCGTCGGTGGACTGCTCAGGGTGCAACTGATACTCCTCGGACAGCTCTACACCGATCCGCTCAGGCCGCAGCAGCGCCATGATCTTGACGCGGTCCTCCAGGTCAGGGCAGGCGCTGTAGCCCAGCGAATACCGGCAGCCCCGGTACTCCACCTTCAAGATGCCCTCCAGGTCCGGGTCACCGGTGGCGCAGGTAGTACCGTCGGGCAACACCAGCTCCGACCGCATCCGCTTGTGCCAGTACTCAGCCAAGGCCTCGGTCAGCTGCACCGACAGCCCGTGCACCTCCAGGTAGTCACGGTAGGCGTTCCCAGCGAACAGTTTGGCGGTGTACTCGCTGATCGCCGCCCCCACGGTGACCAGCTGAAACCCAACCACGTCCAGCTCCCCGGACTCGCGGGGCCGGAAGAAGTCCGCCAGGCACAGGCGCCGGTCCCGACGCTGCCGGGGGAAGGTGAAGCGGGCCTGTTCGGCGTGACCGTTCTCGTCCAGCACCACCAGGTCGTTGCCCTCGGAGTAGCAGGGGAAGTAGCCGTAGACGACAGCGGCCTCTAAAACCTGATCAGCGACAAGCCGATCCAGCCAGTACCGCAGCCGCGGCCGCCCCTCGGTCTCCACCAGCTCCTCATAGCTGGGGCCCTGACCACCCCGGGCGCCCCGCAACCCCCACTGCCCCAGGAAGGTGGCGCGCTCATCGAGCATCGCGGCGTAATCAGCCAACGGGATGCCCTTGACCACCCGGGACCCGAAGAACGGCGGCTTGGGTACCGGAACGTCGGTGGCCACATCGGAGCGGACCGAGGTGTCATCGGTGCCGGGGAGCTCCGCCTCGAGCACCCGGGCACGCTGCCGGGCCCGACGGGCCCGCCGCTCCTCCAGCTGCTGCTCCCGGGCGGCGTCCACCACGGGCTCACCGCCCCGCTTGGCAGCCATCACCCGGTCCATCAACGCCAACCCTTCAAAGGCGTCCCGGGCGTAGTACACCTCACCGGCGTACAAGGCTCGCAGGTCATCCTCCACGTACGCCCGGGTCAGGGCCGCGCCTCCCAGCAGCACCGGCCAGCGGGTGGCGACCCCGCGCGCGTTCATCTCCTCGAGGTTCTCTTTCATCACCACGGTGCTTTTCACCAGCAGGCCAGACATGCCGATGGCGTCGGCGTCGTGTTCCTCGGCGGCCTGCAGGATCGTGGAGATGGGCTGCTTGATCCCCAGGTTCACCACCCGGTAACCGTTGTTGGACAGGATGATGTCCACCAGGTTCTTGCCGATGTCGTGCACATCGCCCCGCACCGTGGCCAGCACGATGGTGCCTTTACTTCCACTGCCCTCGGCCTTCTCCATATGCGGCTCGAGGAACGCCACAGCCTGCTTCATCACCTCAGCCGACTGCAGCACGAACGGCAGCTGCATCTGGCCGGACCCGAACAGGTCCCCGACCACCTTCATGCCGTCCAGCAGCAGGTCGTTGATGATGGACAGGGCCGAGCGGGTCTTGAGAGCCTCGGTGAGGTCCTCCTCCAAACCGTTGCGTTCACCGTCAATGATGCGGCGCTTGAGACGCTCCTCCAAAGGAAGCGCCGCCAGCTCCTCAGCCCGGCTGGCCCGGGCCCCCGCCACATCGACGCCCTCAAACAGTTCAATGAACCGCTGCAGCGGGTCGTACCCCTCCCGACGCCGGTCATAGATCAGATCCAGCGCCGCCTCCCGCTGTTCTTCAGGGATCTTCGACATCGGCAGGATCTTGCTGGCGTGCACGATCGCCGACGTCAGACCAGCCTTGACACACTCGTGCAGGAACACCGAGTTGAGCACCTGCCGGGCGGCGGGGTTCAGTCCAAAGGAGACGTTGGAGATACCGAGGGTGAAGTTAACCCCCGGGTAGCGGCGGGCGATCTCCCGGATCGCCTCGATGGTTTCACGCGCGTCCCGCCGGGTCTCCTCCTGACCGGTGGTGATCGGGAAGGTCAGGCAGTCCACCAGAATGTCGGACCGCTCCATCCCCCACCGGCCGGTGAGGTCCTCAATGAGGCGGGACGCCACCTCAACCTTCCAGTCCCGGGTACGGGCCTGACCCCGCTCGTCGATGGTGAGAGCCACCACCGCGGCGCCGTGCTCCACCACCAGCGGCATGATCCGCGCGTACCGGGAGTCGGGGCCATCCCCGTCCTCGTAGTTGACCGAGTTGACGATGCAGCGCCCCCCGAGCATCTCCAGCCCGGCCTCCAGCACCGCCGGCTCGGTCGAGTCAAGCATGATCGGCAACGTGGAGGCGGTCGCGAACCGGCCAGCCAGCTCCCGCATATCCGCCACACCGTCGCGCCCCACATAGTCCACGCACAGGTCGAGCATGTGCGACCCGGAGCGGATCTGGTCACGCGCGATCTCCACACAGGTCTGCCAGTCACCGGCCAGCATCGCCTCACGGAACGCCTTGGAGCCGTTGGCGTTGGTCCGCTCACCGATCATCAACACGCCGGCGTCCTGCCGGAACGACACATGGTGGTACAGCGAGGCCACCCCGGGCTCCACCGCCGGCTCCCGACGTGCCGGCTCCACACCGGACACTCGCTCCACCACCGCCGAGATATGCGCCGGCGTGGTACCGCAACAACCCCCCACTAACCGCACGCCGTACTCAGTGATGAAGCGGTACAACGCCTCCGCCAACTCCTGCGGCGTCAACGGATACCGGGCCCCCTCAGGGGTCAGCTCCGGCAAACCGGCGTTGGGCATCACCGACAGATGTGGCTTGGCGTGCTGCGACAGATAGCGCAGATGCTCGGACATCTCCGCCGGGCCGGTGGCGCAGTTAAGGCCGATCATGTCAATACCCAGCGGCTGCAACGCGGTCAACGCCGCACCGATCTCGCTCCCCAGCAGCATGGTGCCGGTGGTCTCCACCGTGACATGACAGATCACCGGCACCTTCGTCCCCGCCGCCGCCATGGCGCGGCGAGCCCCGATCAACGCCGCCTTGGCCTGCGCCAGGTCCTGACAGGTCTCCACGATCAAGGCATCGACGCCCCCGGCGATCAGCCCGGCAGCGTTGGCCTGGTAGGCGTCACGCAGCGTTGCGAACGGCACATGCCCCAAGGTCGGCAGCTTGGTGCCCGGACCGATGGACCCCAACACAAAACGAGGCCGGTCAGGGGTGGACCACCCACTGGCGACCTCCCGAGCGAGCCGGGCGCCCTTCTCGGACAGCTCGTAAATCCGATCAGTAAGCCCGTACTCCCCTAAAGCGGAGAAATTCGCCCCGAAGGTGTTGGTCTCCACGCAGTCGGCCCCCGCCGCCAGGTACGCGTCATGGATCTCACGCACCACATCGGGGCGGGTGACGTTCAGAATCTCGTTGCAGCCCTCGTGCCCTTGGAAATCGTCGAGCGTGACAGCCGCCGCCTGCAGCATGGTTCCCATCGCCCCGTCGGCGATGAGTACCCGTTCTGACATGGCCTGGTCGAAACGCAGCGCGGTAGACACCCATTCAGGCTAGCGTTCATAAGATCCAAGCGGCGTGGCGCCTGTCACCGCTTGAGCAGGACACAACCAGTTCTCGATGCGTGCCCGAGTTGCGCCCCGCCCACCGGACACCTGCCCCAGCGCGTACCCGACACAACGGGATCGCGTCGAACGGGCCGGTCATTCGGTACCTGGGATACCGGAGCCGTAGGCTAATCAGGTGACTGAGTTCGACGGCCTGCCCGTACTGACCGATCCAGTGGCGGTGGCTGCGTTCGAAGGATGGAATGACGCAGCCGACGCCGCGTCCGGCACGGTCGAGCACTTGGAGCTGTCCTGGAACGCACGGCAGGTAGCCGAGCTGGACCCCGACAAGTACTACGACTACCAGGTGACCCGACCACTGGTGTCGATCACCGACGGGGTCAGCCGGCAGATCCACTGGCGTACCACCAGGCTGTCGGTGTGTCGGCCCGAAGGTGCCAGCCGTGACGTAGTGCTCATCCGGGGGATCGAGCCCAACATCCACTGGCGCGCCTTCACTGAGGACATCTTGGAGCTGTGTCACAGCTTGGAGGTGGACCGGGTGGTGCTGTTGGGCGCGTTGCTCGCCGACGTGCCCTACACCCGTCCGCTGCCAGTGAGCGGTTCGGCCTCTGACCCCGAGACAGCCCGACGGCTCAACCTGGTCGGCTCCCGCTACGAGGGCCCCACCGGAATCGTCGGGGTGTTGCACGAAGCGTGCATACGGGCTGAGTTGTCCGTGGTGTCGTTCTGGGTCCACGTACCGCACTATGCCTCCGAACCTCCCTGCCCCAAGGCCACCCTGGCGCTGCTGCACCGGGTGGAGGAAGCGCTGGACCTACCGGTGCCGACCGGCGACTTGGCGGAGGAGGCCGCCGAGTGGGAGGAGCGGGTGGACGCGCTGACCAAGCAGGACGCGGAGATCGGCGAGTACATCCGGGCCTTGGAGCAACGCACCGACGAAGTGGGACTGCAGGCCACCTCCGGGGACGACATCGCCCACGAGTTCGAAAAGTACCTGCGGCGACGCGGAGGCGGCGGCGCCACCGGGGGATCCTCCACCTCCTGATCTCCCCCGCTGCCCATCTGCGCGCTGTCGCAGCCGCCAAAGGCCCCGGGGACGCCCGGGGCCTTTGTGTATTCGGCTCTGTATTCATCCGGCGGACGGCTCAACACGCGTCGTTTGGCTACCCCTTGTCGCGACGCCGGTTTTCGGGTCGATCAGTCGCCTTGTGATCGGTATGTCCTCGTCGCCTGCGTCCTGTTATCAGGTGTGAGGCGTGTTGCACACCCCATACTTCATCCTAGGAAGCTAGGCTTTATGAAACACCGAGCGGACACAAGGTAGGCGAGGAAGGCCAGCGCGATGACCCTGAATCCCGGCGATATGAGCGTGAATCCCGGCGACACCGAAGCGCCGAGCCGCCAGATCGCGGCCCACCTCCGGCAGCTGATCCGAAACGGGGAGTACCAGCCCGGGGAGCGCCTCCCCTCCATCCCCGCCATCGCCCAGCGGTATGGGGTGGCCCGCCAGACCGCGCAGCGCGCCATCGACGAGTTGCGCATCGAAGGACTGGTACTGACCCGCCCAGGGGCGGGCACCTTCGTCCGTGGCAGCCGCCGCCGGCTCAGCCGCCTGTCCCGGGGCCGGTACGGGCCGGTACGCGGCTACCACGCCGACTTGCCGACGCGGTACCGGGTCCAGGTGCTGTTCTCCGGTCTGGACACACCGCCGGAGGAGGTCTCCCGGGCTTTCAGCGGGCAGAAAGAGCTGTTTGTGCGCCGCTATCTGATCCTTGACCCGGACACGCCGGTTGAGGTGGGCGCCAACTGGCTGCTGCCGGCGGATGTGGCCGGGACGGCCTTGGCGGAGAACCTGCCGCTGCGGCGGCCGCTGTATCAGGAGATCGAGGAGCACACCGGACGGGTGTACGCCGATGTCGAAGATCAGCTCAGCGCCCGGCTGGCCACCCGGGAGGAGGCGACGCTGCTGCGGATCCGCGCCGACACACCCGTGCTGACGCTGCTGCACATCGCGCGGGACACCAACCGCCGCACCATCGAGGTCACCCAGGCCAGCTGGCCAGGACCCGCCACCGTCCTGACAGACCGCTATCAGGTACCCGGTACCAGGCCCGGCACCGCACCTCCCACCCCCGGAGAAGCGGCGTTCGCCTGACCGGCCAGGACACCGCCCCGGGCGCCGCGTCCTGCCGTCGCCGGTCAGGAGGCGCGCCGCGCCACCGGCGCCGGCGGGGCGGGGCAGGACGCGTAGGAAGCATCGGTGGCGGCCACGATCTGTGCCAGGATCTGGCGGGTTTCACGCAGCGCCGCCATCTGCTCATCCAGGGAGCGCAGTTTGGCCCGGAGCGTGGCCAGCAGGTCGTCGCAGGGCTGCAGTTTGGGTTCGGCGCCCACGGCACACGGCAGAATCCGACGAATGACCTGCGTGGTCAGGCCGGCGGCCAACAGGGCCCGGATCTGGCGTACGGTCACCACCGACGCCTCGTCGTAGATCCGGTAACCGGCGGGGGTACGCGCGGGCGTCAGCAGCCCTTGCTGCTCGTAGTAGCGCAACAGCCGCTGACTGACCCCGGTGCGCGCCGCCAGCTCCCCGATCCGCATCGTCGCCGTCGATGTCGCCATCGGTACCGCCGTCGGTGTTGTCATCGGTCAGGCTCCCGGGCCGTTCAGGCGGAGTCGGACACCCGCAGGGGTACGCCCAGCAGGGCATCCACGGCGTCGCTGACCAGGGACGGCGCGGTCTCGTCCCGCCCACCGCCGGCGAGGGTTTCGCTCGCCCAGGCGTCGACGGCCGCGAGCGCCCCCACGGTGTCCAGATCGTCGGCGAGCCGCTCCCGCAGCCGCGCCAGCACCACGGCCCCGGACGGACCGGCGGGGCGGCGTACCGCCTCCCGCCACCGGGCCAGCCGCTCCTGACCGGCCTTGAGCAGCTCCTCGGTCCACTCCCGGTCGGCGCGGTAGTGACCGGCCAGCAACGCCAGTCGGATGGCGGCCGGGTCGACCTTGTCACCGCGTAACCGGGAGACGAAGACCAGGTTGCCCTTGCTCTTGGACATCTTCTCGCCGTCCAGCCCGATCATGCCGGCGTGCACATATGTCCGGGCGAACGGGTGACAGTGGGTGAGCGTCTCAGCGTGCGCGGCGGACATCTCATGGTGCGGGAAGATCAGGTCGTTGCCGCCGCCCTGCACGTCGATCTGGTCCCCTAAGAACCCCATCGCGATCGCGGCGCACTCGATGTGCCAGCCGGGGCGTCCCGGTCCCAGGGCGGAGGGCCAGGCTGGTTCGTCCGGGCGCGCTCCCCGCCACAGCAGAGGGTCGAGCCGGTCCCGTTTCCCTTCCCGCTCGGGGTCACCGCCGCGTTCGGCGAACAAGGCGAGCATGGTGTCGCGGTCGTAGCCGGACTCGTACCCGAACCGCGGCGCCGCCGCCACATCGAAGTAGATGTCCCCGCTGCCGTCCTCCAGCCGGTAGGCGGCCCCAGACTCCAGCAGCCGCTCGATGAGGCTCACGATCGCGGGAATCGATTCCACCGCGCCGACGTAGTGGTCGGGCGGTATCACCCGCAGCGCGTGCATGTCCTCCCGGAACAGCGCGGTCTCGCGCATGCCGAGCACCACCCAGTCCTCGCCGTCGCGGGCGGCGCGTTCCAGCAGAGGATCGTCGATGTCGGTGACGTTCTGGACATACCGCACGGGGATTCCGCGGTCCCGCCACTGCCGGACCACCAGGTCGAAGGCGATCATCGTGGCGGCGTGCCCCATGTGGGCGGCGTCATAGGGGGTGATACCGCAGACGTACATCGTGGCAGTCGCCCCTGCAGGTATCTCCACCTCACGCGGGGCCTTGGTAGCGGTGTCGTACAGCCGTAGCGGCACAGCCTGCGGGTCGATCGGCGGCAGAGCAGGAATGCTGTCAGGGGCGGCCCAGGACTCCATGCGACGAAGCGTACCCAGCGGATCCCTCAAGGAGCTATGAGCCGTGTTACGCCTGGTCATCCGGTCCGCGTGCCTTAAAGCCGCACTCCCCCATCCGTCAGACCCCAATCTGTCAGATTGGTGGCCACGGCAGGGCGGGCCAGTCCCCGTTCGGCTGGGGGAAGCGGTTAGAGCGGCTCAGCCTCTCCAGGCGCTGCTCCATCGCCCGGATCTCGTGACGGGTCAGATAGGCGGCGAGTCGGGAGCGCAGACCCCCGTTCATCGCTTCCCGCAACGCCGCCAGCGTCTCCTGCGCCGGCTCATTCAGGGGCGAGCCGGCCCACCCCCACAACACCGTGCGGAGCTTGTTCTCGGCGTGAAAGCAAATACCGTGGTCGACGCCGTAGACGGTGTCGCCGACCCCGCGAAGGAGGTGTCCCCCTTTCCGGTCAGCGTTGTTGATCACCGCGTCGAAGATGCACATCCGCACCAGGCGGGGGTCATCGGCGTGGGCGAGGACCATGCGTCCACGGGGACCGCGGGCCGTCGCGACCCGGCACCAGCCGTCAGGGGTCGTTCCGGCGGTGACGAACCCCACTAGGGGTTCGGCCTCGGTGTCCTCCTCGATCCACAGCTGGCACGCGCCTGGCCCGAGCGGTCCCTCCCGCATCACGGTGGGTGGCACCAGCCCGAGCCCCGCGGCCTGGGAGACCAGGTACGCGGAGACTTCCCGCCCCGCGAGCGTGCCGTCAGGGAAGTCCCACAGCGGACGCTCCCCCTCCACGGGCTTGTAGACGCACCGCGCGCTGACTCCTTCATAGGTCACGACCGCGCGGATAGTGGTGTTGGAGGCGTTGACCAGGAGCCCTTCCAGCTCCATCTCACCATTGGTGAGTAAAGCCAGGGCGTCCTGTTCGTCGAGGGATTCCACACCAATGACAGGGTCGGTCACCTGCTACCGCCGGTACCCGTTGTGTCGAGGGCACAGATGCCCGCGTGGATCCAGAGGGAGCCCGCACAGGGGGCAGGGCGGACGCCCTGCGGAGAGCACCCGCCGGGCTCGGTCGATGAAGGCCCGGGTTTGACGGGGCGTCAGGCGTACCCGGAGCCGGTCCAGGTCCTCATCGTCGATCTCATCGAGGGTGTCCTCCTCGGGATCGATGATCCGGTCGGAGGCCGCGATCGCCTCGATGATCACCGTTTGGGATTCGGGGTCCCACGCCAACCCGAGTGTCCCCACCCGGAACTCTTCATCCAGCGGAGTGTCCAGTGGGTCGTTGTCGATCAGTTCAGGCGTTACCGGGGGCACCTCCACGCCGAAGCGGTTGGCAGCTTCGGTGAGCAGCTCCTCCAGCTTGTCGGCCAGCAGGGAGACCTGAACCTTCTCCAACACCACGCTGACCAGTCGGCCGCCGCCGCGTGCTTGAAGGAAAAACGTGCGCTCTCCGGGCGGGCCGACGGTGCCGGCCACGAAACGCTCGGGAGGCTCAAAGTCGTACACCTGGCGAGGCATGCTCCGACCCTAGACCGCATGAGATGGGATTGCCGAGAGAGCAGGACGTGATCTACGCGATGGCGCATCACCGCGTTCTGTGGACGAAGCCGTCATGATGCTCCACGGCGACTCCCGCCCTGAAATCCTGCTCATGCCCCTCCATGATTCCGTATCCCGTCGATGGCCCGCCAGTGTCCGCATCCGACGCGCCTTTCGACGGTGATGTCCCTTTGTTGAAAACTCCTCGAAGAACGCTCGAGGAAGGCTCGAAGAAAGCGGCTCACCTGCGGGTTTGCTGGTTCAGGTTCCAGCGCCGCCGCCCACCACGGCATCAGAGGAGGGGGTACGCGCGCCACGCCGCTGTTTGCGGGGTGGCTCCGGGGCCGGCACCTCGCCGCCGGTGTCGTTGAGTCGCAGCAGGAAGGGCCGGGTAGGGGTGTAGCGGATGATCGACAGGGAACAGGGGTCGATCACGATCCGTTGAAACAGGTCCAGGTGCATACCCAACGCGTCGGCCACGATCGCTTTGATGACGTCCCCGTGGCTGCAGGCCAGCCACACCGCGTGGGCGCCGTACTGCGCGGTGATGCGGGCGTCCCAGTCCCGGATCGCGGCGACCGCCCGGGCCGCGGTGGCGGCTAACGGCTCCCCATCCGGCCCCGGGAACACCGCCGCCGACGGGTGCTGCTGCACCACCGTCCACAGCGGATCCTTGGCGAGCTTGGACAGCGGCTGCCCCTGCCAGTCCCCGTACCGGCATTCGGCGAGGCGTTCGTCGTCGACCGGTTCGGGTATGGCGGGAGGTTCCGGGGTTGTGGTGCGACGCCGGCGGGTGGCGCGTGCGCTGGAGGTCGCTGCCTGCCGCTCAAGGTGCGCCCGGCGAGCGGCGAGCACCTCGGCCACGGTTTCACGGCAGCGTTGCAGCGGGCTGGTGACCACCGCGGCGAGGGGGAGGTGAGCGAGGCGTTGCCCCACCGCGGTGGCTTGCGCGCGTCCGGTGTCGTCCAGGCCAACACCGGGGGTCCAGCCCGCGAGGATGCCTGACGCGTTGGAGGTGGTGCGCCCGTGGCGCAGCAGAATGACAGTAGCCACGGCGCAACCCTACGGCTTTTGGGTGGGGCCGCCCGCCACCGTCACCCGTCCGCGTTGAACGGATGCGGTGTCGGGTGGCGGGCGGTGGTGTCTTACGTGGCGCTGATGACGCCGGTGGCCAGCAGAACCATCAGCACCAGTCCGAGAATGACGCGGTACCACACGAACGTGACGATGCTGTGCCGCGCCACGAACTTCAGCAGCCACGCGACCGAGGCGTACGCGACGATGAAGCTCACCACCGTGCCCACGATCAGGGAGGTGAGCTCCAGCGATCCGTTGAGGGCCTCAGGCAGCTGGTACAGTCCCGCCGCGGTCAACGCCGGGATCGACAGGAAGAACGACAGCCGGGTGGCCGTGACCCGGTCCAGGTCGCGAAGCAGACCCATCGAGATGGTGGCCCCGGAGCGGGACACCCCCGGGATCAGCGCCAGGCACTGGGCCAGGCCGATGATGACGGTGTCGGTGAGGGTGAGTTCCTTCTCTCCGCGTTGGTGGGTGGCGGCCCGCTCCGCGAAGATCATCACCCCGCTCCACACGATCAACGCGCCGGCCACGAACCACAGGCTGCGCAGCGGCCCGGTGATCAGACCCTCACCGAGGAGACCCACGATTCCGATGGGGATCGACCCGGCGATGACGTACCACCCGAAGCGGTAGTCGTAGTCGTCCCGGTACTCACGGCGGAACAGACCGCGGAACCATGCGACCGTGATCCGTGCGATGTCGGACCAGAAATAAAAGAGCACGGCGGCGATCGCCCCGATCTGGATCACCACGGTGAACGCGGTGATGGCGGGATCGTCGACCGGCAGGCCCAGCAACTTCTCGGTCACCGTCAGGTGCCCGGTTGAAGACACCGGCAGGAACTCGGTGATCCCCTCCACGATCCCGAGGATCACCGCTTCCCAGATCTCCACTACTTCCCCACTCAACCTTCCCGGACCCAGACGGACAAGGACGTGGTACGCCTGTGGCGACCGCGGTGGACGCCACAGTGGTCCCGGGGCGGACGGCTCACGGGACGGGCCCGCCGCGGGTGTGGACGGCCGCGTACCGTGACGCGGTCGCGCATGGCCCACGGATGGCCCGTACGCGGCCGGTTCGCCCCATGACCCGGGCCCCGCTGGACGGCTCCCGGCCCCCGACCCTGCCCGTGACGCCTCAGGGCGGGCGTGAGCTGGGGTACGGGCAGCCTACGACCTGGAGAACCTCCGGTGACCCGATACGTACCGGCGAACACCCTATGGCCCCGCCTCACGCGGGGTAACGTCAGGTCCCCTCCTCACCGCCGGCGCCTGACCGTTCACGGCCAGGCGGCGAGGCCGCTCACGGACAGTCAGGACTCATCAAGACAATCAGGCCTCATCAAGCAGGTCAGCGCGGGCGACGGCCTTGGCGACGGCCTCCAAGGCGGCGAGTTTGGCCTCCAGGTCGGAGGCGAACGGGGTGACGGCCAAGGTGGTGACGCCCGCCGCGGCGAATTCGGCCAGCCGCTGCGCGATCCGCTCGGTGGGGCCCAGCAGAGACACCGCGTCGATGAACTCCTCAGGCACCGCCGCCGCGGCCTCCGCGTACCGACGAGCCAGGAAGGCGTCCTGAATCGCGTCGGCGGCCTCGGCGTACCCCATGCGGACCGCCAGCCGGTGATAGAAGTTCTGCTCCCGGCTGCCCATGCCGCCGATGTACAGCGCCGCATACCCGCGGACCGCGTCGGCGCACCGGGCAAGGTCATCCCCGACGACCAACGGCACGGTGGGGACGATGTCGAACCCTTCCAGGGAGCCGCCGCGACCTTCCCGTAGATACGCCAGCGACTCCTCGGCGTGCCGAGGTGAGAAGAACACCGCCAGCCAGCCGTCGGCGATCTCCCCGGCCAACCGCAAGTTGCGGGGGCCGAGCGCGGCCAGGTACACCGGGATCCGCTCCCGGAGTGGGCGCACCGTCAACCGCAGCGTCCGCCCGGGCCCGTCCGGCAGCGGAAGCCGGTAGTGCCGGCCGTCGTAACGGACCGGCCGCCGCGCCAGGGCCATCCGGACGATCTCCACGTACTCCCGGGTTCGCTCCAGCGGTTGAGCGAACCGGACCCCATGCCAGCCTTCGGACACCTGAGGGCCGGACACCCCCAGCCCCAGCCGGAACCGGCCTCCGGAGAGCCGGTCCAGCGTGGCGGCGGTCATGGCGGTCATCGCCGGGGTACGCGCCGGGATCTGCATCACCGCCGACCCCAGGTGGATGCGGGAGGTCTGCGCGGCGAGCCACGACAGGATCGTGGGGGCATCCGAGCCGTACGCCTCGGCCACCCACACCGCGGCGTACCCCAGCTGCTCGGCCCGGTGCACCAACGCCAAAGCGTCGGCGGGATCGTTCACAGCGCCATCTTGAGCGCCCCAGTATCCCAAATTGAGCGCCAATCGCATCCGCGTACCTCTCCTCCCACACCGACAGAACCGCAGGATACCGGCGGGTCGTACCGGGCAGGGACATGGCGGGCGGTACCGTCGCCGGCATGCGGCGACGAGCCTTGGGACATAGCGGGTTGACGGTCTCCCGACTTGCCCTGGGGACCATGACATGGGGGGTCCACACCGACCCCGACGACGCAGCAGCGCAGCTGAAAGCGTTTCTGGACGCCGGGGGTGACCTGGTGGACACCGCCGACGTCTACGGTGACGGCGACGCCGAGATGATCATCGGGGCGTTGTTGAACGGTGTCGTATCGCGACGCGACATCATCGTGGCCACCAAGTCCGGCGCCCGGCCCGGTGCGGGCCCCAACTGTTCCCGATGGCACCTGCTGGCGGCGCTGGACGCCTCCCTGGCCCGGCTGGGAACCGACCATGTGGATCTGTGGCAGATCCACGGCTATGACCCACGAACCCCGGTGGAGGAAACCCTGGCCGCCGCGGATCACGCGGTGAGCTCGGGGCGGGCCCGGTACGTGGGGCTGTCAGCGGTCCCCGCCTGGCATCTGGCCCGGGCGGCGACCTGGCAGACAGCGTGGCCAGGGCGCACCCCGCTGATCTCGGTGCAGACGGAGTACTCCCTGTTGTGCCGGTACCCCGAGCGCGAGCTGATACCGGCCTGCACCGCTCTCGGGGTAGGGGTGTTGGCCCGCTCCCCCCTGGGGCGGGGAGTGCTCACCGGCAAATACCGGGGAGGCACCCCTTCGGACTCCCGGGCGGCGCTGGCCGCCGCGTCGCCGCTGGCGCCGGATCCCGCGCCCGCCTCCGCGTACCTTGACCCCCACAGCGCCGGGATCGTGGAGGCCGTGGCGACAGCCGCCGACGGGTTGGGGGTCTCCCCCGTCGCGGTGTCACTCAGCTGGGTACGGGACCGTCCCGGGGTGGTGTCGTCGGTGGTGGGGGCACGCACCGTGGGGCAGCTGCTGGGGTCGCTGCGCTCGGAGTCTCTGGAACTACCCGGTGAGATCCGCCTCGCCCTGGATGACGTCTCGGCGGGGACGGTCACCACCACCGGGGAGGGGGTCGGGTAAGGTCGCCGCGTGGCACAGCCCCAGGACGTCACGGCGCTTGTCACCACGGTGCTGGACGCGGCCGCATCCGACGGCCACTGCGTGCTGCCCCACGACGTGGTCATCTCCCTGCTGATCGGGCGCGGTCTGACCCCTGAGGCGGCCGACGCCGCCGTCGCCGACGCGCTCGACGCCGGCACGGTGGTCCGCCCCACCCCGCACCTGCTGGCCCGTGCTGATCTCGCCGAAGCCGAAACCTGGCTGGCCGACCGGCTCGGGCGCCTTGCCCTGGACGGCGGGTTACTGCTGGTGGACTCCCCCGCCGGCGCCGCCAGCGAGGAGCTGGCCGCGGAGCTGGTGGACGTGCACCCCATCACCGACGCCGACGCGCTCGACGTCCCCGCCTTAGCCGCGGCGCTGCGCCCGGTGCCCGACGACACGGCGATCGCCCTGGTGGGGGACGCCGGCATGCCCCCACCCGCCGGCCCTGGGCGGCCGTTCGCGGAGCTGGTGGCCTGCGCTGACTCCTTGGACATCCCCGTGGAGCGGCAGGAGGCGCCCGCCGGCCCGATCGGCGCGTTGTGCGCGGCGGTGCGTGCCGGGACCCTGCCGGCCGCGCCTCAGGACCCACAACGCCGGTTAGTGATCGTGCACGCGCCGGACAGCCTGGCGGCCCGGCACCGCGCCCAGCAGCTCGTCACCGACTCCATCCCTCGGGTGTTCGGGCTGGGCCTCGACGACATCGCCGTGGTGACCCCGATGTCGCGCGGGCCGGCGGGCGCCGCGGCGTTACGGGAGGCTGGCCTGCCCGCGTACACCCTGGCGCAGGCGCGGCGACGCCGGTGGCCGGCCGTGGTGGCCATGCTGCCTGCCGAGGCCTGTGGCCTGCTCACCCGGGAGGTCGTCTACGGGCTCTTCAGTCGGGCGGAGCAGCACCTGTCGATCGTGCACGCCGCCAGCGCCGCTCTTGCTCACGCGGTACGACATGTGCCGTCCCGGCCGCGGCGTACCCGGTTGACCTCACTCATTGGAGGCGTCGTTCTCAACGGATCGCCGGAAGGGGTGGTATTTGCCACCTCCCGTTAGGCAGGATTTCATCTGTGCCTCCAGAGTATGAGTACGCACCGCTGCGCCTGCCGGCCAACGTGGATCGTGTGACCGCGCAGGCGCAGTTAGCTATTCAGGCTGAATTCGCTGGCTGGGAGCTGGCCCGGGTCAGGCTCTACCGGGACGGCACTCGACAAATCGTGCTGCGTCGGAAGATCATGCCCGAACCACTCCCCAACCTCTCCTATTGATCTTTGACCTGTCCCCTACTGACTGACTACTGACCCGCCTGCTTCGCCGCTGCGGCCGCACCGGCTTTGGCACCACCGACTCCGGCGCCCGCTGACGGAGCCGATCCCTTCAGGCGGCACAGGGCGGCCCAGGCGAGGTCACACACCACAAACACCAGCAGGCTGATCCCCAGCAGCGGGATCGCCCAGGCGACGAACCCTGCCCCCACCACACCGACGATCAGCAGCGGACGTGGCACCCGCCGCCAGCCGCCCCGCACCGGGGGCGGCCCGACGATCCCGGTGTACGCGGGGGTGCGTGGCCGACGCTGCCACCACATCCGGTAACCCCAGATCACAAGAGCGAGCAACCCAAGCGCGAGCGCCGCCAGCACAATCTGGTTAACCAGCCCAAACAGCGCCCCCATGTGCGCCTGGATACCGATCGCGGACACCTTCACCAGCCACGGCTGATCCGCCCAGCGGACATAGTCGGTGACCTGCAGGGTGTGCGGGTCCACCGCGATCTGGTCCCGCTGAAGCGGCCAGGTGTTGTCGACCTGCGTCACCGTCCAGGCGGTGTCCGCGGTGGCCGCCGGGGTGATCGCAACCGGCCCGGACAGCCCAGCCTCGCGGGCGGTGGCCAGCACGGCGTCCACCCGCGCGATATCGATGGTCCCGGCGGCGGTGGAGTGCTCGTGGTGGCCGGCGCTGGGCTCCTGTGGGGCCTCAGAGGCGGACGCCCCACCGAGGGAGGTGTCCACGGTGTGGCGGTGGGCGGACAGGGCCTCCTGGACTAAGTCAAACCGGGCACCAGCGTAGGTGGACCAGGTCAGGCCGGTCGCGCTCAGAATGAGCAGTCCAACGGTCAGCCACAGCCCCGCGGTGGCGTGCCAGGAGCGGGTGCGGCGTACCCCGTGTCGCTCCCGAAACGCCGGCAGCAGCAGGCGACGGAGCCCGCGGTGACGCCACCACCGGCGCAGCCATAGAAACAGCCCGCTGACCACCAGCACCCACAGCCAACTGGCCGCCAGCTCCGAATACAGCAGGCCGAAATCGCCCAGGTGGAGGTGGCGGTGCAGGTCATCCAGCCAGGTGGTCAGCGGAGTGGACCCAGACCAGGTGGTCAAAGTGCCACGGACCTCGCCGGTGTAAGGGTCGACGTAGACGGTGCGGTCCCGATCCCCCAACGACTCAACATCGAACACCACCTGCGTAGTCCGGTCCGGTGTCAGCGGAGTGATGACGCTGGCCAGCTCGGCGTCGTCCCCAGCGACAGCCACCGCCGCGGTGATCTGGTCGGCGAGGGGCACCGTGTCCGTTCCAGGCTCGTCGACGTACAGCTGCTCCCCGTAGACCATGGCGTCGAGTTGCGGTGTGAACGCGTACGCCAGTCCGGTGAGGGCGACCAGGATCAGGAAAGGAGCGACGAGGATACCGACGTAGAAGTGGAGTCGACGCAGCAACGGCATCAGCGATCGGGCGCGGCTGTCGGCGCCGGGGGTGGACGACGGGACGGTGTCGGATTGTGGGGTGCGGGGAACAGAAGGCGCGGACAATGACTACTCCTTCGGCCTGACGGGGCATGCCCGCCGTTATGGGCTCGGTGCCTCAAAGGCCGGTCACGCACTCGCAGGTCACCGCGACCATGCCGGTCGCCGAACCGCCGCGCCGATCCTGCGTGACCGTTGAAGGAGTAGTCGTCCGCGCTGCCGGGAAAGTTCCCGTCGCCTGTTCGAGTGGTGAATCGCGCGACCCGGCGGGTATGTCCGGTCGTGTCGCATCGCCGACCGGACCTGTGCGGACGCGGATTTTTACGCGTCTTCACGCGTCGTTGCGTGTCTGCACGTCTTTACGCGTCCTCCCACGTCCTTATTTACGCGTCCGCATTTACGCGTCCGCACGCGCCGAGCCGTGGGGTCTTCAGACGTGTTCGCTGTAGTGATGCTCCTCCACTCGATGCAGCAGTCGCTCCCCAGGCGCGGCGACGAACCCAGCGTCGATCCGTTCCGTGGAGGTGCGGGGTGACTCGTCAGCCGCCTCACCGACCCCCTCACTGTCAGGGGCGGTGTCGGATTCGGACTCGGCGGTGCTGGGCTCCTGACCGCGCCGCTGCGCTGAGCTGTTCCGGCCGTTCGGGTGGGCGTGATCGGTCCGGTCGATCTGGCTGACGGTCACCACACCGGAGATGGGCTCCAGCTCCGGCAGATCCAACGATCCTAGGGCGCCGTCCCCGGTGGCCAGCAGCTCCATGACCGCCTCCCCCACCGAGGTGACCGGCCCCCGCTCAGGCGACACCTCGCCGGCCTTGACCGCGCTGCGCCGCGCCAACTCCGCCACCCGCAACAGTGCCGCCGGGCTGGGGATGACGTAGTCGCGACGCTGCCGCACCGCGATCGTGATCGGTTGCTCGGTCAGATCGAGCGCGCCTGAGGTGAGCTCACCCTCCAGCAGGGAGTCCACATCGGCGGGATCCAGCGGCTGGGTTTCCCAAGGCGTCACCTCGTCGTAGGTCTCCAGCAGCAGCTCGTCGTACTCGTAGGAGGCGTTGTTCAGCTCGACATATGTCTCCCAGACCTGATCGTCATCACCCCTGCCGGAGCTGGCGATCACCGCCGCCAGATGGGCACGGGCCGCAGTGATGACCCGCTCCAGTGCAGCCTCAAGTGCGGCGTCGCGGTCGGACATCTGTTTTCCTCCCAGGACAGCGCCAGCCCAAAGGCGGCGTCAGCACGTTCAGTCGGTATCAGGTCAGTCGGTCACCGGTCAGTGTCCGGCGCGGTCGGGTCGAGCGCCCCTCGACCGCAGGCATGCTCGGCGTGTTCGCCCCGCTCCGGTACCCCGTTGCGTTCCTTTGGATCCTGCTGCGTAGATCCTGCTGTGTGGATCCTGCCGCGTCGGTAACGGGACGCGTCAGCAACGGGAAAGGAACCGATCCAGCACCTCCACCCCGAACTGCAGTCCGGAGATCGGTACCCGTTCATCGATGCCGTGGAACAGCGCGGTGAAGTCCAGATCCGCCGGGAGGCGCAGCGGCGCGAACCCGAAGCAGCGGATCCCCAGGCGGCTGAACGCCTTAGCATCGGTGCCTCCCGACAACATGTACGGCACCGGATGCGCCCCCGGGTCGACCTCGCGCAGCGCGTCGATCATCGCCGCCACCAGTGGACCGTCGAAGCTGGTCTCCAACGCCGGCTGATGCTGCTCGTACTCCAACGCGATCCCAGGCCCCACGATCTGGCGGATCTGCTCCAGGAACACCTCCTCTTGGCCCGGCAACGCCCGACCGTCCACCACCGCCTCGGCCAGCCCAGGGATCACGTTGGACTTGTAGCCGGCCCGCAGCATGGTCGGGTTCACCGTGTTCCGCAGCGTCGCCCCGATGACGCGTGCGATCGGCCCCAGCTTGGCCACCGCCGCCTCAGGCTGCTCAGGGTCGAATTCAATGCCCAGCAGGTCGCAGACCTCCTCCAGGAAAGCCCGCACCGTGGACGTGAGTTGAATGGGGAATTGGTGGTGCCCCAACCGCGCCACCGCCTCAGCCAGCCGGGTGACCGCGTTGTCGTCATGCATCATCGACCCGTGCCCTGGACGGCCCCGGGCGGTCAAACGCAACCAGTTCAACCCCTTCTCGGCGGTCTCGATCAGGTACAGCCGACGCTCCTGATCCAGAGTGAGTGAGAACCCCCCGACTTCACCGATGCCCTCGGTGCAGCCCTCCAGCAGGTCCGCGTGACGGTCCACCACGTAGTGCGCGCCCAGCGATCCCCCCGCCTCCTCATCGGCGAGGAACGCCAACACCAGGTCCCGTGGCGGTACCCGCCCTTCCCGACGCCACTGCCGCACCAGCGCCAGCACCATCGCGTCGAAGTCCTTCATGTCGACCGCGCCACGGCCGAACAGGTACCCGTCACGGATCTCCCCCGCGAACGGGTGCACGCTCCACTCATCCGGATCGGCGGGCACCACATCCAGGTGGCCGTGGATCAGCAACGCGTCCCGCGACGGATCGGCGCCTTCGAATCGCGCCAGCACACTGGTGCGTCCAGGTTCGCTCTCCACGATTTGCGGTGCGAGGCCGACCTCGTCCAGCAGACCCGCAACATACTCCGCCGCGGCCCGCTCCCCCGCACTGGTCGCTGAATCACCCGTGTTGCTGGTATCGATCTGGATCAGCGCACGGCATATGTCGACAACCTCGTCAACCGCCTTCATGCGCCTTTCTTACACGACGCGCCTGACTTCCGAAACATGGGGTACGCGTTCGCGCGTACCCCTGGTGTCTGTGACACCTGTCAGGGCCAGGTGTAGCCGGCCTCCCACGTGATGGCCGACAGGCGATCCTGGCCGGCCGTGCTGGGGTGGAAGTAATCGACCCCGGACAGATGCTCGATCTCGAACTGGAACCGGTGCACCGCGCCACCGTCGTAGCGGCAGTTGGCGTGGCTAGCGCAGGAGGCCTCCAACGCGGCGTTGTAGGCGTCGACCCGCTCGGCAACCTGCTGCCGCCGCGCCTCGTCAGCCGCGGCGGTGGATTCCGGGTTCTCCAACAGCGAGGGGCACACCCCCAGGCTCCACACCGCTACCGCGCCCGCCAGGGTGTGTCCGACCTCCCACAGCCGGTACAGGTCCGGGATGCTCACCACCAGGATCCGCGCGTTCGGGGCTCCCTCGTTGAGGATGTCCAACGCCTCGTCGATGTTCTGCCGGAACGTGCCCGGGTCGGTCATCTCATCCACCGAGTCCCGGCAGGCGTCGTTGGCCCCGATCAGAATCGTCACGTACTCCGGCTCGAACCGGACCGCCGCCTCCGCCTGGTCGGGCAGATCCGACGAGTCCGCGCCCAAGCTGGCCAGGTTGTGCGCGTTGCCGTCGATCGCCGGGTTCAACTCCCGCAGCCGCTCATAGTGGCTGGTCACCCAGTGCCCATTGCCGGTGGCCCAGGAGTTCCGCTCACAGGGTGCCGTGCCGAAGCAGGTCGCCGCCCCCGCTGTGATCGAGTCCCCCAACGCCACCATCGACCGTGGGATCCCTGGAACCGCACTCGCGGTTGGCCCACCACCCGGCTCCCCGGGGAGTTGTTGGCAGCTTGATCCGGTTGCGCTGACCAGGAGCACTGGCAGCGCCAAGAGTTTCCACCAGCGACGCACGGCAGTCTCCCCTAGCCGTCTGTGTTGATGCCGTTACCGTAACGTACCCAGGGGTGGATGCGTACCCGTCAATCCAAAGCGTGTACAGTGTTGCCTCGCGTGCCGCTCAAACCGGCTCGGCTCAACGAGAGCCAGGCCGGTAAAGTAGTGGTCGCTAGCTTCCTTGTCCGAGTGGCGGAATGGCAGACGCGCTAGCTTGAGGTGCTAGTGCCCGTAACAGGGCGTGGGGGTTCAAGTCCCCCCTCGGACACGTTCCCGCCAGAGTCGGCGCATTCTGGCTGGTAAGAAGCGAGAAAGAAGGCCCCCACTGTGGTGGGGGCCTTCTTCGCATGGTGAGGAAGTCAGCGCATAACGGCTTCTGGTGTTACTGAGATCACCAAGCCTCGCGTGAGGTGGACGGAGTCACCGACGGCGCACTCGGACTCCGCGGCTGAGTGGATGTGACGTACGCCCACCCTAATGCCACCCCCGACGGTCAGGACACGGGAAGACGTTGCTCCAGGTTCTCAAGGCCAGCGGTCAGGGTGCGAAGTAGCAACTCAGGCTTGATGTTCCTGTCAATCACCGCGCGGATCATGTAGCCGTGGAGCGTCGTCAGGACGGTATCGGCCGCTTGCTCCGCCAGTAAACGCGCGGTCGTGTCGTCTTCACGGTGGTGAGACGCCCAGGCCCCAAGAGCACGGGTGAGAAGGGCGCGGACGTTCGTCACCATCTCGGTGGCGATCTGCCGGAGATTAGAGTCGCGCGCGATCTCGCCCCATATCTGGATCATCGCGTGCCAGGGCATCATGTCGCTGATGCGCTTCGCCAGGTGGTCGACCAGGGATGACGGTGTCACAGCCCGCTCGGCCGCGAGTATCTCCTCGATGAAGTCAGCCTGAGCCTCCAGCACGGTGGTCGCCGCGAAGCGGAGCAGCTCTTCCTTGCTTTCAAAGTGCGAGTAGATCGAACCAGCAGAAAGCCCAGCCTCCTTGATGATGTCGGCCATTGAGGTCCCGGCGATCCCTGCGCGAGCGATGCACGTGAGGGTGGCTTCTGCGATCCGGGACCGGCGTGCTGCTCGAGTGGCGTCAGAGAGGCGCGGCACTCCAACAGGGTAACCATCCTGCTAGGCTGCAAACAAAAGAAACGTTCATTCTGTTTGGAGGGCCGCATGATGATGTTCGGGCCCAACACTCCGACGCCTTCTACGACGCCGTGGGCGCGAGTCGGTGCCGTGGTGCTGGTCGCTGGCCTTGCCCTCACCGTCCTGGTGCTTGCCTTCACCTGGCCAACCAAGACCGCCGAGCCTCGTAACTTCCCCCTGGCCGTCGCTGGTCCAGAGCAGGTCACCTCAACGATCGCGGAGCAGCTGGAAGCCACCGGCACCTTCGACGTGGTCGAGGTGCCCGATCGCGAGGCCGCCGTCGCCCTCGTGCATGAGCGTGAGATCTATGGGGCCGTGGTCTTATCCCCGGCAGCCCCACCCGAGGTATTGATCGCCTCCGCGGCCGGCCCGTCGACGGTTCAGGTGCTCAACGGCCTGGCCGCTCAACTAGAAGCCCAAGCCACCGAACAGATGCAAGGACAGGCCCAGCCGACCGTCACGATCACCGACCTGGTCCCACTCGCGGCCGATGACAGGACAGGTGCCGGTCTTGGCGTCACCGCCTTGCCCCTCGCCTTCGGCGGGATCCTCGGAGGAGTGCTCACCTCTCTGGCCTTGGCCGGAGTCTGGCGGAAGCTGATCGGTGTGCTCGCGTACGGCGCCGTAGGTGGCCTGCTGGTGACCCTGATCCTGCACACCTGGTTCGGCTACCTGCAGGGCTCCTTCGGCTCGGCCTGGCTTGCGGTGAGCCTCGGCTTGGCCGCAACGTCATACGTCGTCGCTGGCCTTCATGCCCTCCTCGGCTACCCCGGCCTCGGGCTGGCCGCCGCCTTCACCGTCCTTGTCGCCAACCCCCTGTCGGGGGCGACCCTGCCGTGGCAGTTCATCGCCGAACCCTGGGGCGCCATTGGCCAGTTCCTGATCCCTGGCGCCTCGAACTCCTTGCTGCGCGTGCTGAGCTACTTCCCTGACGCGAACACCATGCCGCAATGGGTAATCCTCATCGCCTGGGCCGCTGCCGGCGCGCTCCTGCTCCTTATCGGCGGCCTGCGGGCTCAACGCTCATCGGCGCCCGCTCATCAGCCCAACGCTGTTTCTTGAGCGTCAATCTGTGAGCTGCGGCCGCCCCGCACAAGGCCTCAGCCCACCTTTTCACATCTACGCGACCCACGACGCGGGTGCTTAGAAATAACCGCCGTTCCCAGAGGATCCTGCCGTTCCTCGTCCAGTCCGAGGATGGACATTCGTTCCGGTCACGGCCATGACTATCCGGCTTCGGCATAGTCATGGCCGACCAGCGAATCGATTTTTGAGCTCGGCAGGGATGCGAGCCGGTAAGTCAAACGTAGCCTTGAAGACTGGATACGAGACTAACTTGCTTTCCAAGAATTTCGCTGCGCGATAGCCCCGTCGATAGCTTCGATGATCTCATTACGCTGCTGGAGCAGACTGTTAGCCTGACCTGGCTGCCCGAACCCATAGTCGGCAGCCGCGTTGACTGCTTCCTTCAGCAGGGTAGGTACGTCACGTGACACAGTCGACTTTTCCTTATCGGACAATCTCCAGTTTCTAGCGAGACGGTCCACCACATCAGCCATCATGCCTCTAAGATCAGACTTGGTCCCATGCGTGACCGGCGCCTTGTTACGAGCCTCCCTCAGCAGCAGGAGAATCCTTGCTGAGCGCTCCCTCGGATCGGCATGACTTTTCGCTCCTTCATCCAATAGCTTCAGGAATTTCTTCCATTTATCACTCGATTTTCCACCCTTTCTGTTAGGATCTGAGGCCGCAATCGAGGCCTCTAGGATATCCGCCGCGAGAACTATTAAACGGATTTGATCACGAGGACCTGCAGTCTCTGCACATACTGCATTTATTAGCTCCAGGCGCTGAGTTATCAGACCTTTCGACCAGGCATCCCGATTGGGATCCGATGCTGGATCTATATGCCGCTCTGATGGGCGACTAGCAAAAGCGTTAGCTAACCTTTGGGCCTTATCGGTGACCTCTAGGTCAATGGCGGAGGCCTCTAGCAGGCGCCAGGCGACATCTAGCTCCAAGGACTTTAGAGATTCCTTAGCGGCCCGGAGGAGTGGAAGGTCACCTCCGGTGAGGGCCGGCCACAGACATGTGGTGTAGGGCCCAGACTGCCGAGGATTCCCAAGTTGACGGACGAACAAGGGGATCCCGTACCGGGCACCAACGCGATGCATAGCGCGAAGCAGCGCGAGCACAAACGGTTTGCGCCCAGTGGGAATAAGCAGCAATGCCCCTGTATCGCCAGTAATCCTTCCCTCGATTTCCCTCTCTATATCCTCCAAATTTAGATTTTCAATATCCTGAACTACTTCGACCCACGCTTCTCCTCATAGGTTCACCCGTATCTTCATGTTTACAATTGTTGATTAAATTGGCCTTTTCTTGAGCATACGGGTAGCTACCTTGCCCGTTATCAACCGCGAAGATGACCGCCCTGATTCGCGTTCTTCCTATATCGAGGTAGTCCAACACCTGGGCAGGCAAGGTACTGCACAATTGCTGCCCAATGGTAGGCGCATCCCTCTTTGACTTAACACCAGCCTGCCTGGCTACCAGAACAGTATCAGCTGGGACAACCGGCGGCTTAGGCAGTTTAGCCTCTTGCCAGCCGTTAACGTCAGTCTCGAGCTGCCTCAAATACCCGCCGACGATTCTAGTATCACAGGGCGCCGGCGTTCGCAGAGTATGACTTCCCTTACCGATATTTTGCAGCGACTTGACTACCAGTCCGTGCAACCAATTGTACGACGGCAAGATTATCGAAGCACAGATCATCGGGTCATCATGACTATCATGCTCGATCTCTTTCAGGATTTTCCCGAGGAACCGCACTCTCGAAGACTTCTTGCTCGATCCCCCACGTTGGGTCTCTTTTCATACTTAATGATCAGATTTTCAGCCCAGGGACGCTCTTTTTGATCTTCAGCGAGCAACTCCTCATACCGACGAGTAATGTACCTGCGGACTGCGAGACCCGTGGTGCCGTCACGGCGTACAACTGCGTCGGCGACAACAGTGCTCAAGGACACACTATCGCGGGCCCTAAGTCCGTCGTTGCGACGTTTTACAGCCCGTTCTATCACGTCCTGCTGCTCTGATGTGAGCTTGATCGTCGGCTGCTTCTCGCTCGCAAGTTCCTTTAAAGCATTGAGCAGGCGCCACCGGATGAAGACCGGAACGACTGGATCGACGTCGAGTTTGTCCAAGGGATCAATAATCTGATAGGCGCTTGGGCTACTAGTGGGAATGAGCTGCCAGGACAGCCCAGCATGGGTTAAGCGGTGAGCACTCCCATGGACAGCGCGGTGGCTCCTGAGCCCCAAGTAACCAGTCCTTGCTGGTACCGCCACGCCTGATCCAGATGAGGAGTGAGCGCTTCAACCACCGGCTCCTCAATTTGACCGGCGACGGGCACCACCGTGGCCTTACGGATAGGGAACGAGGCATCAGCCGCGGCGACCGCATTGAGGACGTCGACAAGCGTTTGCGCGATCGGCAGTGTGTCCAAGGGGTGAAGTGGGTTCTGTTTGGTACCGATCACCAACAATTCCAGATCTGGTGTGGGCTCTGCTGTGGACTTTATGGTGTTCAGAACGCCAAAGAGCGGGCTGGGCGCGGGAGTGCTGAGGAAGTTATCTTGCCAAGCACCTTCGGCAAGCAACTGACGGACTCTATCCACAAGATCGGAATCACCCAAAGCTTCCTTAAGTACCTTTCGACGCGCCTCAATCCGTTCGGCACGCTTCTCACGCCACTCTTTTTTGTTCTCATGCTCAGAGTCGCTGTTGGGACTCAAGTCGAGGAGAAGATCTGCTTCTCCAACAATGTGCACTAGCAAGCGCCTGGACGCCATTGTGCGCCCTCTTTCTACATATCGTTTACTCGGTATCGCCTAGTGGTTTACTTTGACGGCATGCCAGCAACGGACGAAGTTTCCACGCCCGACGTAGTCAACCTGACCCCGCACGTAGTGCGCCTGATAGGCGAGGACGGGACGGTCGTGGAGTTACCTCCGGCTGGACTGCCGGCCCGGTTGGTCCTACAGCCGGATCAACCTGATGGAGCGGTGCGGATCGGCCCCCTTGTGGTTCCGCTAAAGCGCACCGCGGCCACTCCCCAGGTCACTGATCTGCCGGACCACAGGCCAGGGGTGCTACTCGTCGTCTCCCGAGCGGTTGCTGAAGCGTTCCCCGAACGGGACGACCTCGTCTACCCCTATGACACGGTACGTGACGACCAAGGCGTCATTGTCGGTTGTCGGTCACTTGCCCGGCCACTGCTCACTGCTCCTACCTCCGCCTGACCCGTCTGAGCTGGTCCTTTTTCCTCCTTTCGTTCAGTTTTCATGTGGACGATCCGTTCGTCGGGTCATCCAATCGTCCAGTTGTTTACTTTTGTAGTTGAACAACTCCGATTTGCTGAGTAGCGCCCGTGCATGTCTTTCCCGCCCGAGTCCCTCCTACGGAGGTTCGCCGCGCCGATGTGGTGGAGGCCCAGCTTGCCCGGAGAGTCGCTCCATTGTTCGGGGTGGCCGACGACATCCCGCCGTTCCATCACTCCTGGGTGTGCGACTACACGGCGCTGTCGTTGGCGGAGATCGGGCGTGGCGCGCCGCAGCCGGATCGCGCGGAGCGCTCCAAACTGGACAACGATCCACAGCTGCGCCGCACAGACGGGGAGCATCCCGGGTGGACGTGGTCGGGCCGATCGGTGTGTCCCCACCGCAGAGCACGCTTCCTGGTGCGCTCACCAACGCGACGTTGAACCGCTACGGTCCGGACACCAAAGCTGCGGCGGTGTTGGCCGCTACGAACCGACTATTGGCAGACGCGACAGCCGCGGTGGCGGCGGTGTGCCGGCATCTTGCCGCAGTGGACTGCGACGCGGAGGTCCAGCTCGCGATATGGGCTGGCCTGATCGTGGAGGTGTATCGGGCGCAGCCAGCGCTGGTGGTGGCGGCTATCCAGGCCCGTCAGGTGCAGCGCTCGTTGTCGGCCCGATGGGGTACGCAGGTCGATCGGGGCAGGGTGACCGGAGTCGACGCTCCGTCGGAGATCCATCCGCCGGACGGTGCCTCAAGCAGAGACAGCGCACCGGATGCGGCTGTGACTCGGTGGCAGCCAACCTCTTTTGATCTTGTTGACTCCACGTTGCCGCTGTTGAAGTTGGCTGATGACCCGGATACCGGCCGCCCGGGTCTGGTGCCCCTCGACGCGCTCGACGACATAGCGTCAGCGTGGTGCCAGCGGTTGCTCGGCATCGGTCAACCCGGCCGGGGTGTGGTGTGGCTGGCTGAGGGTCCCAACGGGTCCCGACGGACTTATGCGATGGTCCGGGTAGGAGCGGTCGTGGCGCCGTTCGTAGCGGCCACGCTAGGCAATATCCCTGTCGATGATCGGAAGCTGAAACTGCCGCCCCTCCCTGACATCACAACCCTGAAAGCGGCTCCGCTACTGCACCGCCGTGCCTACCTGTTGATGGCTCACGTGGTGTCTAACTATGTGCGGTACCACGGTTTGCCGAGCCAGTCGCAGCTGCGAACCCAGACCCGGGAACTGGTCAACACCGCTGTCCAGCTGTGTGCCGAGGTCCTCGACGCCGACGATCCGGTGACGCTGCAGCTTCAGGCGTACGCCGCGTATCTCGACGTGTGGGCCCTACCACGCAGCCGCCATCAGGCCTCCAGCGCCACATCTGGTCCTACTGCCACGGAGCGGGAGGCGGCGATACAGCGGCTGATCGCGGCGCAGCAGCACGTGGAGAAGGCCTGGCGGAACGGACAGCTGGATCCTGGAGCGGCCGCTTACCTGTTGGAGATCGGCATCGTCGCTCTCCGCGACGCCACCGATCCGAAATTCCTCGGCGCCTCCGTCGTCAAAGGGCCGTCCGCGGCGATGATCCGATCCTGGTGGGCGGCGATCTTGGAAGCACGTGGCTTGGACCCTGAGGCTGATCTCGCAGCGCTGATCGATTCGCTCAATGAGGCGCAGGTGTTCCACCTACACAATTACGTGGATTGGCTGGCCTCAAGTGGGCGGCGGGTGGACCTGCGTCGGGTCGTCATCGGTGGGGATGATGTGACCCTCGCCTGCGACGCGGCGCTGGCGGTGCCGTTCGTGCGGGCCTTCGCCGACGCGTTCGCTCGGCACACCGCCGCTCAACCGGCGCTGGCGGCTATCGCCGAGGCCGCGACCGGGCATCGGGCGCTCACCGCCTCCGCCGGGATCGCGGTGGTCAAGCCGCATCACCCGTTCTCCACCGCGTACAACCTGGCCGAAGCGCTCACCGTCTCGGCCAAGAGATTCAAGGACGCCACAGGCCGGACCCTCGCCGCATTCGACATCCACATCGCGCACACCTCGACGTTGCGGGATCTAGATCAACTGCGTGAATACATCCACCGCGATCACGCGCCGAGCATCGCCCGGTACGCCGGCCCGTATCTGTTGGGCCGCACCGAGGAGCTTCCTGACAATCTGAGAGATCGCAGCGTCGAGGTGCTCGACGAGATCAGTGGCTGGCTCAGCCCAGGCGGCTGGCTGTCGGCGGCCCAGGCGCATGCCCTGCGGGAGGCCGCTGATCGTAGCTGGGACGAGTACCGGATTCAGGTGGATCTCGTCATTTCCGCGCTCCTGATCCGGAGCGGGCCCGGAGCTTGTTGGGTCTTCAGGAGGATCGCACCCCGGGTTCCCGGGCTTCCTCTCCCCCGTTCCTTCGCCTGTTTGACGCGTTGCACCTGCGCGGCCTCCGCCTGGAACCGCCAGCTCAGCCAACTGCGGACCCTGAAGTAGCCCATGCGGGTGGCGCCCAATGACTCTTTCACATCATTTGAGATCAAGCTGGAGTTCCTCAGCGACTGGCATATCGGCACCGGTCAGGGCCGGTTGGGCACCATCGACGCTGAGATCCGCCGCGACCCCGATGGCCTGCCGTTCGTTCCCGCTAAAAGCCTCGTCGGGGTGTGGCGGGACGCCTGTGAGACGGTCGCCGCGACGTTCGACCGCGCCGCCGATCGACCAGGAATGTGGCAGAGTGGGTCATCTACCTGTTCGGCTCCCAGGCGCCTGGGAATGACCCGGTCACACTGGCCAATCGGCCACGGACACCGGCGGCGCTGCGGCTGACCCCCGCTCAGGTTTCTCCTGCGCTGCGGCAGGCGGTGCGGGGCCGGCCGGCGCTCGCGCAGGCGGCTGTCGTGTTGCGTCCCGGGGTGGCGATCGACAACGTCACCGGTACGGCCGCCGATCGGCTGTTACGCGCCGAGGAACGGGCGATCCGTGGGCTGCGGCTGTCTTCCCAGGTCACCATCGCCCTGCCTCCCTCAGTCGGTGAAGAGCTTCCCCGGCCTGCGGAGCTGCTTCTGCGCGCCGGAGCACGGCTGATTGGGGGATCGGCGGTAAACGGAACCGCGGGAGTGGACGGGTCGCGGTCCTGCTGCCTGGTGCTCGGCTGGACACGGCCATCGCGCCGACCCACCAGATGGTGACCGATCCGCAGTTAGCTGCGCTGCTGGCTGACGGTGTGCCGTCTACTCCCCCATCTCCGCCCACGACGCCACACGCCGTCGAGGTGTACCCGTATGAAAGGCGACGCAGCGGCGAACGACACACCGTTCGGCTCGTTCTGCGAACCCTTACCCCGGTGGTGGCCGCGGACGGTGTCCTGAGCAACGTCATCCTCAGCCGCGAAGCGGTTCCGGGAACCGCTTCGCTGAGCACCATCCTGTCCCACCTCAAGACCACATCGGGCGGCACCGTCGACTCTCGAGATCAGATTGGTCTTGCGGACATCAGGGTCGGCGACGCGGTGCCAGCCGTCGGTGACCCACGTGACCCGACATCGGTGACGCCGGCGCTTCCAGGGCCGATGGTGTGGCACCGCAGCGACAAAGGCCGCGGCCATTCTGTGTTCAACACCCTGTCCTCCGAGGCGCCACGCGAGCAACGGGCCAAGCCCATGTCTGGGTGGATCGCACCGGACGGGAACGGTAGGACATTGACCCAACGACGCCACACCCCTTAGAGATCAACGCCTGGCGACGAGCCATCCACGGGCCAGTGCCGCGCGGTCCCCGGAAGAGCTCGTACCTGGCATTGAAAAGCTAATGGGGAAACGATCCCAGCTTGGCGTGTTACGCGCCCAGCTGGAGCGACTCCAACTCCCTGACGGCGCGAAGATGGTCCGTGCCTGGATCTCCGCCACCGAGAGGATCCGAGCCCGCCGGGAGCTGTACCGCGGCCGAGGCGCTCGCCTGGTTCACCCCCGGCGCCCCGCCCGACCAGCCGGTGATCGGCTACACCCCCTCCGCACGGGCCACCACCTGGCTGCGGGTCCGGCCCGACCACTCCGTGGAGACCGTCCACACCGCTGAGGATGTGTTGGCTGAAGCGTACGAGATGGTGCTGTTCGACGGGGAACGAGAGCTGCGGTGGCTGCGTACCCCTGACGGACGCAGCACCGCGGTCGCTGTCGGCGAAGGCCCCAGTCTGCCGTCCGGCGATGTCGTCACCGGTGATCCAGCACCACGACGCGGCAGCGTCCGCACCCGACTGCTCGCCGGGGTTCCCCGGCCGCATGCCACGCCCGGCTGGACCACGTTGCACAGTGGACGGTACGCCGCCGCTCATCTGCCGTTGTCGGTCGCTGACAGCACGCTCCTCGTTGTTATCGACGCCGTCGAGTACCTGACGGAGGACGACCACGGCAACGTCGATGTCGCCGATACCCGCACGGTGCGGCTGCGGGCTGTCAGTCCTGAACTGTCAGTCCTGAAGAGGTACGCGTCCCGAACAGCGCGAACGACCTGAACCGGGGAGGGACGCTGGCATGAACGCCCCCTCATGAAGGAAATCCCGACGACGCTGACCAAGCGCGGTGACGTCCTGGAAGGCGTCATCAACGTCAGCGGCAAGGCGAAAAACAACAAGCCAAGGCCGGTTAAGCGCACCGAGTGGGATGAGGCGCTCGCCGAACATGTGAAGACTATGGCCGACGGTGAGACCGTCGACGTCACGGTAGCCGTCGACCGTCGGGACGGGAAGCGGACCGTCAGGTTGCGCGGGGTCGCGCCGTTGAAATTGATCAAAGAAGACTCTGAGTGGAAAGAGAAGCTGAAAGAGACAGGCGGCTTCGTCAACCCGTACACCTTCGTGCCGACCCTGCCTCGAGCCGGTGACGACGGCAGCTACCTGGTCGACACCGGTCTGGATGATGCTCCGCCCCCAGCCACGCGTACCACACTGTTGGGCAATAGAGCGGCACCCTCGCCGTCGCCCTGACCACTCTCACTCCGCTACTGCTGCCTGTGCCCGCGGCCGAGCAGTCGAAGGACGGTGTTAAGACGTTCGACGTACGGGTGGGGCCGGATGGACGGCCGTTGATCCACGGCGCCTCATTCAAAGGGGCGCTGCGCAGCGCGTACGAAACCATCACGGCCAGCCGGTACGGGGTCTTCTTTGAACACGACGACCGGCTTGCCTACCGCAGCCCTGCCCGTCATGCGCTCACCCTCACCCCAGCCCGGGTCTGCCGCGACGGTGACACCACCTACTTCCTGCTGTGCCGCGGCGACGCCGATTGGACGAAGTACAGCCAGCGCGGCAACCTTGTGCAGGACGCGGTCTGGGTCCCGGCGTACAAAGGTCAGAAGGTCCACCGCATCGGCGCCCTCGCTAAGGGGGACTTGACCGACCATCACGGTAAAAAGGTCTACGCCCGGGTGGTGCTGTGCCAGTACGAACGATCAGGTCAAAAGGCCGTCTTCCAGGTCTGGCGCGCCACCCACCTGGCCCTCACTCAACGAGAACTCGAAGCGGCGCTCAGGAAAACCACCTGGAGGGACGAATCATTCGCCACCGGCCACCTCACACTCGTCCGAGGGGCGGCACCCAAAATTGTCCGCGGGTGGCTGTCAGCCACCGGCTATTCAATCGGCACGAAACACGATGAGCGCCTGTTCGTCGCCAGCCCGGACGCGAAGACTGTGCCGGTCACCGAGGAGCACAAGAAATTCTGGCGGTCGGTGCTGCGGTCCTACGATCTAGCCCACGGGTACAACGACCCCAACGCCACCTACTCCCGCGACCCCTCGCCTAATAAGAATGGTGTCGTCCGGTCCCGCCACGTTCCCAGTAGTCCCCAGATGCGGGAACTACCGCCCGGCACGCTCGTCTACGTCAAGTACGACGAAGAGCGTGGAGACGTCACCGAAGTCCACTCGGTCATGATCGGCCGGCAGCCATTCGAAGCCTCTCCCTCTGAATTGCTGCACGAAAGCCTGCGTCCGGCGGACAGACGTGATCAGCTCTCTCCGCTGACCGGTTGTTCGGGTGGGTGCCGGTCGGGCGGCGTGACGACGACACTGAGACCAATGACGGCGCCTCTGGTTACCGAGGTCGACTGCGGGTCCGGTCAATCACCTGCACCACCGATGACTGGCGCCCGTCTGTTTTCCCACCCGGTGGTGTCGCCCTCGCCCCGTTAAGCACCCCCAAACCTAGCCAGTTCCGCTTCTACGCCGCCTCTAACTCCTGTGGAACGCCGGTACCCCGGAAAGCCCCGAAGACCGACGGCTACCGGCGCGACGGTGGCATACGGGGCCGCAAGATGTACCGCTGGCGTCAGGAGGAGCCTGAGTACTGGCAGCCGCCTGCTGACCGGGAAGACCCGAAGCGGGGGTACCTGGCTTTGAAAAGCCACCGCGATCACCCCAAACAGCTGGTACGCCACCGAAGCTGGGTCCGTCCCGGGGTGACTTTCCAGGTTGAGTTGTTCCTCGACGGGGTCCCCGAGCCCGAACTCGGTGCTCTTTTATGGCTCCTCAGTCGGGGTGAGGAGGCGCCACTGCGGCTTGGCGCCGGTAAGCCGTATGGGTTCGGTGTCGTGGCCACCCACCTGGATCTGGAGCGTCCCCGGCTGTGGGACGCCGATGGGGTCCGCGCTGGATGGCTGTCTTTGACGCGACCCGATCCCGTGGCCAAGGAAAGGCTCCGTGAACTGATGCACCAGTTCGAGAAGACCGCCCGCGGCAACAGGGTCCTCCACGAGGCTATTGAGTCATACCTGCGCGCCTCCCAACCCATCGACGCCACAACACCGGTGCACTACCCGCGTCTTACCCGAGAGCCCCAGGCCGAGAGCTACGCCTGGTTCGTTGAGAACGAGAGAGTCAAAAGCGGCGAGATCGAGGCGGGATGGTCGCTGCCGCACGTCCGGGACAAAGAACAGCGGTTGCCCTACCTCACCGAAACATCAGACACCCAGAAACAGGATAAAAACTCCAATCCTCCACGCAATCATCAAACGTCAACTCGGCAATCGCGAGCTCAACAGAAGCGAGGTCCTAACCCCTCCAGAAGATCAGAATTGCGACCGGACTCCGGTCGATCAGAAAACTCCAGGAAGGGTGGAAACAACCGTCGCCCCTCTTAAGCCAGTGACGTATTCCGCTCCCAGTCGTTACATCTATCAGAGTCATTCATCAACCCCGCAGGCTTGAAGCGGATCGTCGATCTTCGTTCCTCTGGTAACGGGATACGTGTCGGCGGTCCTTCCTGAAAGGAAAACAGCAGGATGCGTTTCTTTGCGGACGTTGCCGGCCCGGAAGCGCCTCTACCTTGGGAGTACGTCCATGGTGTGGTGTACGCGGTGGTGTATAACGTGCTCCGCACCCAGAATCCCGCATTAGCCACACAGCTTCACAACAACGGCTGGGCAAGCAGCTCCCTCCGCCCGATCGGCGTCTCACCACCGACCTTCTCTGACGCGCCTCGGTATCCCGGCGTGTACATGATGTCGCCGAACGGTCGGATCTGGTTCGGGTCTCCCTTCCCAACCTGGTTATGCCGCTGCTGACCGGGATCACCGGTCTGCCTCAGCTTCAGTGGGGCCCGGTCACCTTGACGGTTAAGGGCGCACAGCTGGAACCGCCTGTTGCCTTGAAAACCCCCGCTGTCCTGAAGACCCGCTCCCCCATCCTGATCAAAGCCAAGCAGGACCGGTACCTTCTTCCCGACGACGACGGCTATGTCGACGCACTGTTGGCGAATATCCGCCACAAGGCTGACCTGCTGGGCCTGCCGGGTGACGCTGAACTCGAGGTGCTCGAGGCCGGTCGACGGCGACTGTTCACAGTGTCCGGCGGTATCCGCATCGGAGCGATAGCGACGCTCCGGATCGACGCCGCCCCGTCTGATCACCGCGTTACGCGACTGGGGTCTCGGGCTGTACAACATCCAGGGCTTTGGATAGGTGAAGTGACCGCGGCCGTTCCGGCCCGCCCGGCCCTGACCCAGTCCATGATGGCGTATGGGCCAAGTCCGTCAACCGGACCGGGCGTACCGATCGGGCAGGCCACGCCGAAGGGTTCCAGTGTCAGGTCAAGCAGCCGGGACACCGCCGGGGTCGGTCTGCACCACCGCTGGCTGCGGTCAACGACCGGTGGTGGCGCGCTGCGTGATCTGTGGTGTGGGAGCACAAAATCGGCTTCAACCCGGACCACCACTAGGGCAGCCACGCGGTCAAGTACCGCGGCGACGCCACCAGGCGCTCCTGGCCTGGTACGCCGCTCAGCTCGGCGTACCCGTGCCGCCCTGGGGACCGTAAGCTGTGGCAGCGGCCCGGGACATGTTCCGTGAGCGTGTACCGCTGGGAGAAACACCGAAACCTGATCGCCGCTCTCCGCCAACAACTGGACATGACCCATGACAGCGTCCGCGTCTACCGGATCAGCTCCGCGCGTCTAGTCGACGTTGAGACCCTCGGCGTCGAACTTGACCATTCGGATTCAGTGCTCTGACCAGCACAGATGCACAACCGCCGGACCGCTGCAAAAATCAACCCAACCGAGCCTCAAAAAGCAGCCCGGACCAGCGAATTAAGGATAGGGTTGCCTCATCACCCCTAGGAGGATCGCAACGCGGCCGGGATCCACTCCTCGCCGAAGTACAGCACGCTACTTCATCACCCCTAGAGGGATTTGCAAGCAAGGCTGGCGTACCGCCTCAAAAACAAGAAAATGTGTCCGGCGGATGGGCCGCTGTGGTTGATAAACAGCGATCCACCCGCCGGATTGGCGTGGTTATTTCATTGACGGGATTCGAACTCAAAGGTGTAGCCCGCTCGAGAGCAGTGGGTTGCTTGGCGAGCCTTCCTCACGTGAGGCGTCTCGCTGTGTTTTCTGTTCTGTCGTCTCCGGCCGTGTTTAGAAGGCAGGCAGCGATTCAGGGTTGGTCGTAGTGGCCGGCGGCGATGTCCTCCAGGAGGGTGGGGCCGGTGGGCTGCCAGTTGAGCAGGTCGCGAGTGATGTGACTGGTAGCGGCCCAATCGCCGGAGAGGGCGTATCCGACGAATCCGAGCTCAGCGACGAGCTGCTCAGCGGGGGTGGACTGCGTCGGAAGGTCGAGACGCTCGGCGAGTACCTCGGCGATGGTGCGGATCGGCACGCTTTCCTCGGCGACGGCGTGCAGGATCGTTCCGGGCTGGGCGTTCTCTAGGCCGAGGCGAACGAGCTGGGCGGCGTCGAAGCGGTGGACTGCGGCCCAGCGGTTGGCTCCGTCGCCTGGGTAACGCACGGCCCCATGACGTCGGCTGTTTTGGGCGATGAGTGAGACGAATCCGTGGTCCTCTGCTCCGTGCACGGTTGGGGCGAACCGGACAACGACCACGTGTACGCCGCGTTCGGCGTACTCCAAGGCGAGGTTTTCTGCGCCGCCTCGGGGTGAGTTCGGTCCGACGGCGGGGTTCGGGTCGTGTTCGGTCACGGGCCTGTCCAGGTTGAATCCGGCCAGGCCTGAGGCGAGCAGGAATGGGCGGTCTGTCCCGGCGAGGGTGTCGCTGATCGTCTGAACGGCGGCGCGTTCGGCGCGGTTGGACTCTGCGGGGTTGGCCCAGTCGTGTTTGTTCGCGAGGTGGATCACCGCGTCGGCGTTCTTGACGCCGACGCGGATCGAGTCGAGGTCGTCGAGGTCTCCGCGTTGGATGCCTGCGCCCAGCCATGAGATGACGGAGGCGGCTTTCTCAGAGCGGGCCAGGCCCACGACCTGGTGGCCGGCCTTGAGGAGTTCGGTTACGACCGCACGGCCGATGAACCCGGATGCTCCGGTGATGAAAACACGCATGATGAAGCCTTCCTAAGGCGCGTCTGATGTCAGTCTCTGACATCAGACAGTAGCACCGATGTCAGTGACTGTCATCAGTGCGATAGCTGGCTACGATCGGCGCATGGGACGGTGGGAGCCTGGCGCGCAGGACCGGCTGCGACAGGCGGCGATGGAGTTGTTCGCTGAGCGTGGCTTTGAGGCGACTACGGTGGCGGATATCGCCGCGCGGGCCAGGGTGACCGAGCGGACTTTCTTCCGGTATTTCGCAGACAAACGCGAGGTGTTGTTCTCCGGCGAGGACCTGCTACAGACCGCGTTCGTCGACGCGATCGCGCAGGCGCCGGAGGGTCAGCCTGTCTGGACGCTGATTCACGCGGCGCTTGACGCCGGCGCCAAGACGCTTCAGGAGACGCGTGGGCGGGAGCAGGCGCGGGCCCGGGAGGCGATCATCTCGGCGAACGAGGCGCTTCAGGAGCGTGAACTGCTCAAACTCACCAGGCTTGCGCGCGCCGTGACGAAGGCGTTCCAGGCGCGTGGAGTCGCACCGACGCAGGCCCGGCTCGCCGGGGATGTGGCCGTCGCGATGTTCTCGACTGCCTTCCAGCGGTGGATTGAACCTGACCAGACCCGCGACCTGACCGAGCTTTTGCATGAGGTCGCGGCGGACGTTCAGAGCATCACGACGAGCTGACGTGCTCGCGCTGGCGCCCGCCCAGGCAACAGATCGGCATAGGCTGCCCAGCGCGCCGCGCTTGTTCTCCGCAATCCGGCTGGGCGGCTGGGCCCGGGGTGGCGCGAAGAGGGTTATGAAGTGGGTTATTTGGTGTCGGTGAGGGCGGCGACGATGGCGTTGACGACGCCTTGCCAGTGGCGGCGTTGCTGCTCGCGTTCGACGGCGTCGGCGAGTCGTTCCTGATGCACCACCAGCCGGGTACGCCCCTCGCCTGCGGCCCGGACGGTCAGTTGCAGGGTCGTGTCGTGTGACCAGCCGGGTGGCCACCAGGTGAGCCGGATGCGATCACGTCCCCGAAAGCTGCGTATCTCCCCGTGGATCCCGGACGCGGTCCGGTACGCCGCGCCCCGCTCCGGCAGCAGGGTGACGCCCTCTCCCAACCAGAGGGCCATCCCCTCCGGTGAGGTGAGGAAGTCCCACACGTCGTCGATGGGGCGAGCGATGGTCTTCGACACCCCGATCTGCCAGCCGGCGTCCCGGGTGAGGCCGACCTGCCGCCGTTTCCATCCCTCGCTCATGACGTCACCGCCGCGACCGCGCTGACCTCGACGAGCGCGCCGGGGACGGCCAAGCCGGCGACCCGCATCACCACCACCGGTGGTGTCGCGCCTTCCAATGCGGCAGCGGCGACGGGGTAGGCCTGGGTGAGGTCAACGCCGTCGACGACGCAGATGGTCAGCATCACCAGATCATGGACGGTGGCGCCGGCGGCGGCCAGCGCGATCCGCAGGTTGTGCATTGTCCGCTGTGTTTGGGCGGCGATGTCTCCGGCGCCGATGAGCTGACCGTCGCTGTCGACGGCGTTTTGGCCGCCGATGTAGATGGTCGTCGCGCCGGGTGGCACCACCGCGATGTGCGTAAAGGCGGGTGAGTGGACAAGCCCGTCTGGGCGCAGCAGTGCTGTTTTCTGGGTCATGGCTCCAGCATGCCCCCATACCCGGTCAGTTAGTGTCCGGGTATGCGGCAGTCGTCGACGAGTACCGCCAATCGCCGCCTGGAGACTCTCGCGCTGCTGCAGGCGTACCCAGGAATCTCCGCCGCCCAGCTGGCCGCCCGGCTCGGGGTCACCGAACGGACCACGCGGCGGGACATCGCGCACCTGCGGGAGCTGGGGTACCGGATCGAGGGTGAGGCGGGTCGGATGGGCGGCTACCGGCTGATGCCCGGCCGTACCATGCCTCCGCTGCTGCTGGACGCGGATGAGGTCGCGGCGGTGGCGCTTGGGCTGCGTACCGCGGCGACCGTTGAGGGGTTGGAGACCGCGGCGGTCACCGCGTTGGCCAAGCTCACCCAGATCGCGCCGATGCGGTGGCGGCCTCGGCTCGCCGCGTTGGCGGACGTCCAGCAGGTGCCGGATCGGTCACCGCGCCGTCCCGGCCGTGAGGTGCTCATCCCCCTCGCGCTCGCCTGCCGCACCCACGAGGCCATCCGCATCCGGCATCGCCGCACCGACGCTTCGCCGGCGCGTCCGGTGGAGGTGCAGCCTCATCGTCTGGTGACGCTTCGGCGTCGCTGGTATCTGGTCGCCTGCCCACGCAACGCCACCCAGTGGCGGGTGTACGCGGTGGACCGCATCGATCATGTGCAGCCGCTCGGTACCCGCCTGTCGTCCCCTGAGCCACCGGTCGACGCCGTTGCGCTCGTCGTGGACACGCTCGCGCATGGGCCGTGGCGGTACCGGGTCCGCGTCCGAGTCCACACATCGGCGGATCAGGTCCGGGACCTCGTCGATCCGAACGTCGCCACCGTGGTCGAGGATGGTGATGGGTGTGAGCTGCGTTTCGGCACCGATGACCTTGACTGGGCCGCGCGGTGGCTGGCGTACCTCAATCTCGATGTCGATGTCATCGAACCGGGCGTGCTCAACGACCGGCTACGCGCGTTCGGTGCCTGGCTGGTTGCTCGCTACTGACAGTTGACCGCTATTGCCAACAGCGCTGACCGCCGCGGGCGCTTCCTGTGATGCGGGTTCCCACGGCACCGGAGTTCGATCACCACCGACCCGGTGTTTACAACCAGAGCGCACGCGCGGCGACATTATTGACGACATTCACTTTTCTGTCGTACGGTCACAACAATTCACATCGGCGCGGCGATCCGACAACACGTTGGAGATGGCCATGATTCACACAATGGCCGCGCTGGTCGCTTCGTGGTCCTCGGTACGGCGTTGTTCACCGCAACCATCCCACCTCCCAGGACCAGGCCGAACGAGTGACCACAATGGACGGCCCTTCCCAGCCCGCGCCGCTTTCAATCTCCTAAAGCCGGTGCTCTACACCAGGCGCCGTCTATCCCCCACCTGCGGCGAGTTCCCATCGCCGCGGATTGTGAGCGCTCACATCGCAAATGTGAGCGCTCACATCAAACCTCCACCGAGGTGAGACTCCTGGTTCACCACCACCGGTCCGACATCAAAGGAGGCGACGTGTCCCCCAAACGTCGTACCGCTCTCGCCGTCGCGGCTGCCACAGCCTGCGTCCTAGGTTTGGGTGCGACGAGCATCCAGCCGGTCGCGGCTCAGCAGGTCGCGTGCTCCGTCACCTATGAGGTCACCAACCAGTGGCCAGGTGGCTTCGGCGCCAACGTCACCATCAACAATCTCGGTGCGCCTATCAACGGCTGGACCCTCACCTGGTCCTTCACCGCTGGTCAGACCGTCACCCAGATTTGGAACGGGACCGTGAACCAGTCCGGCTCCCAGGTGACGGTCCAAAACGCCCCCTACAACGCCTCCATCCCCAGCGGGGGCAGCGTGTCGTTCGGCTTCAACGGCACCTGGAACGACAACACCAACCCCGCCCCGACGAGCTTCACGCTCAACGGCACTGTCTGCAATGGACAGCCAGGCCCCACCACGACCGGCCCAACGACCAGCCCAACGACCGGTCCGACGACCTCCCCACCACCGACCAACACCCTCCCCTCGTCCTTCCGCTGGAGTTCCAGTGGGGTGCTCGCCGGTCCGAGGCCTGACAGCGCCCACAGGGACGTGGTGGCGATCAAGGACTACACGGTGGTGCGCTACAACAACCAGTGGCAGGTGTACGCGACGACCGCCAGCCCATCCGCAGGGTGGAATCTGGTGCACTTCGCGTTCAGCGACTGGTCTCAGGCGGCCTCGGCACCCCACACCTACCTCGACACCGCGACCCCGATCGGTCGTGGCTACCGGGCGGCGCCGCACATCTTCTACTTCGCCCCGCATGATCTGTGGTACATGGTCTACCAGACCGGTCTGCCGTCCTACTCCGTCAGCAGAGACCCCAGCGACCCCTACTCCTGGAGCGCGCCTCGCAACTTCATGTCCAGCGAGCCGCCTATCGTCACGCAGAACAAGGGCAACGGTGCGTGGCTGGACTTCTGGATGATCTGCGACGACGTCAACTGCTACCTGTTCTCCAGCGACGACAACGGCCACATTTACCGCTCGCAGACCACCGTGGCGAATTTCCCCAACGGTTTCGGGAACACCGTCATCGTTCTGCAGGACTCCAACCGGTTCAACCTCTTCGAAGGCACCGCCGTCTACCGGGTCGGTAACAGCGGCCAGTACCTGCTGCTGCAGGAGGCGATCGGGTCCGACGGGCGCCGCTGGTACCGATCCTTCACCTCCAACAGCCTCACCGGGCAGTGGGTCCCCCTCGCCGCCACCGAATCCAATCCCTTTGCCCGCTCCAACAACGTGACCTTCCCCAGCGGCACCCCCGCGTGGACCCGGGACTTCAGTCACGGGGAACTGATACGCGCCAGCAACGACCAGACCGTGCCCATCAACCCCTGCCGTCTCCAGTTCCTCTACCAGGGCATGGATCCCAACGCGAGCGGCGAATACATCACCCTGCCGTGGCGTATGGGCCTGCTCACCCAAACCAACTCCCCCTGCTGACCGGTAACCGGTCATAAGTCGGGCAGGTGAGCACACCTGGTCTCCCCCCAGGTGTGCTCACCTGCCCTGATGTCACAAACCGCCCGCACACCCCTCACGGCCGGCTGATGCCGCCTCTCCCACTACCGTCCACGGTGCGCCTTCGCGGTGGCGGCGGCCCGGCAGAGGCCCCAGTACGTCGATCGCCTAAGCCGCTATCTATCAGGAGTTCATGGCTCGAGCTATCAGGAGTTCATGGCTCGAGAGCCTGATCGGCGGGGTGTTTCAGCCACGCGGTCGGCGGCCCGGGACGGTACGCCAACTGTGGATCCTCCAAGACGCGAAGCGCTGAGCGGGCTGGAGTCGTTGACCTGCGTGGATGTGACTCGGCCACTGTGCTGCTGTCACGTGTACGGTTTCAGCGGGTGGAGCGGCATCGACATCCGCGCTTTATTGACTGATCTGGAGTAGCCATCCCACAAGTGGGTATCAACACTTGTCTAACAGTAGAAATTTTTCCTTTTTGTGCGCTATCACGTCGGCCTCGGGTAGGTCGGGTCCGTGTCGGGAACCGCCAGGATGAGGGTGCCCGGATCGGGCGGCGGCTCCGACGTCACGGTTGACGGGCGCTGACCCGAGAGGAGAAGGCCGTGAGATACATGATCACGCTCTATGCGTCGCAGCGTGACTATGACGCGATGGAGGGGAAGGGCAGCCCGGAGTCACCGGCCTGGTCACCCGAGGACGTACAGGCCATGTCCGAGTACATGGACGCGTGTATGCAGTCGCTGAGGGAATCCGGTGAATACGTCGATGGGCAGGGATTGGTCGCGCCGGTGCACACTCGGCGAGTCCACGGCGTCAAAGACAGCACGCCGGTCGTCACCGACAGCCCATACGGCGAGACCCAGGAGGTGCTGGCCGGCTACAACGTGGTCGACTGCGACAGCTTCGACCGGGCCATCGAGATCGCCGCACAGATGACGCTGTGCCCCGCCCCGGCTCAGGTCGACACCAGTGAGTGGTACGTGGACGTGCGGCCAATCGCTGAGGGGCCACCACGCGTCGAGGCCTGACCTCAATCACCTGACCTCAATCACCAGCGCCTACGTCGAGAACCTGTGATGTGTGCCTGACGCTAGGCTGGCTGGTCAGCCTGGTACGGCCGGGGCGGCGGGCCGCTGTGGGTGCTCCTGGGGTACCGGGATCACCACCACGGGACACGTCGCCCGGCGGATGCATTCTTCGCTCACTGAACCGAGCACCGCGTGCCGGAACCGGCTGTGGCCGTGGCTGCCCAGAACCAGCAGGTCAGCGGTCCGGGCCGCCTGGGTCAACACGACCGCGGGATCTCCCTCCACCAGTTCAGTGGCGATCACTGGGGGTGTCCCGCCGGGCGGGGTGGTCTCCCTAGCCACGGCTTCGACGGTCTCGGCGAGCTGCCGGGCGGCTCGCTCCCGTGCCTGTTGCGGTGTGTTGCCCGCCATGGGAAGCCCTTCGATGCCGTCCCACTGCCAGGCGGTCACGGCCTGGACCGTGACGTCGCCGTCTCGGGCTTGCTCCACCGCCCACCGCAGCGCCCGACGCCCGCCATCGGAACCGTCGACGCCGACCACGATCGTTCTGCCGCTCATGGGAGTTCACCTACCCCGACGCGTGTGTTCAGAACCGGGTCCGGTGGCCGAGGCCTGGTGCGCGACGGACCCTAACCGTGGTTTCCGTAACGGGTCGCCTCCGGGAGCCACCAGTACCAGTCTCGAGTCGGCCGGGGCGATGTGGCAGTGCCGGAATGACCGCGGCTCCGGGACTTTTGACCCGCTTTCGACGGGCACGAGGATCACACGTGGTCGTCGTGGAGTCGGTCAGGTCAACGTGAGTCGGTCGGGGTCGACCATGGCGGCGCCTCGGGGCACCCAACCCGGCTGGGGGCGACAAGGTGCGTGCCGCCCCGAAGCCACACGGTTCCTGCGTAGAAGCAGCGTCGCGGTCTCAGGCGTGCTCAGACGTGCTGTGCGCCTCTGACCCGGCGCCACAGCGTGACCGTCAGGCCAGGCAGGATCGCCGCCCCCACGCAGATGGCCAGTTCGCTCAGCGACAACGGATCTGTATGCAGCAAGGTCCGCAGCGGGGACAGCCACACGGCCGCCAGCTGCAGCGCCACCGACAGCGCGATCGCCACCCCAAGCAGCGGGTTGCCGCGGTGGCCTCGCCGGCGGGGCGCCCGGACCGCAACCCCAAGACCGAGCTGCGCCAGGCCGAGCGTCACGAACACCATCGTCTGCCAGGGCGCGTCGGCCCGGTACGCCCACCACCCCACGGCCAGGGACACGGCCATGAGCAGGACACCGGCCGCGAGCACCGCCTGGAGCAGTCCGGCTCCCAGGACGGACTCTCGAGGAGGTCGGGGTGGTCGCCGCATGGTGTCGGCGGCCACCGGTTCCGCGCCCAACGCCACACCGGGCAGGCCATGGGTGAGCAGGTTGATCCAGAGGATCTGGGCGGGCAGCAGCGGCACCGCCAGCCCCAGCAGCGGCCCAAACAGCATCACCAGTACCTCGGCGAAGCCGCCGGCGAGGGCGTAATGCAGGAAGCGTCGGATGTTGTCGTAGACGCGCCGTCCTTCTTCGACCGCGGTGGCGACCGTCCCGAGGTTGTCGTCGACCAGGATCAGGTCACTGGCCTGGCGGGCGACCTCGGTTCCGGAGCGCCCCATCGCCACCCCAATGTCGGCCCGACGCAGCGCGGGGGCGTCGTTGACGCCGTCCCCGGTCATCGCCACCACATGCCCCTGCTCCTGCAGCGCCCGCACGATGTCGAGCTTCTGTTCGGGTTTAATGCGGGCGTACACCCGGCTGTCGGCGCGGGCGACGGATCCGGTGTCCCCGCGTACCACCTTCTCTCCCGGGTTCCAGATGCCCAGTTGCCCGGCGATGGTGGCGGCGGTGGCCGGGTGGTCGCCGGTGATGAGGATCAACCGGATGCCGGCCTGTCCGAAAGCCGCCGCGACCCCGGGCGCTTCTGCCCGAATCGGGTCACCGATGGCCACCAGGCCCAGCAGCCGCAGGTTGGTCTCGGGGTCTTCATCATCATGGGGTACGCGGTCCGGGTAGGCGACGGCGATGGCGAGGACCCGCAGGCCCCGGCCCGCCAACCGCTCCGCCTCCGCCCGGAACCGCTCCAGGGTCTCCGCCCCGGCGGAGGACGGTGTCAGCATGTCGGGGTGCAGCAGGACCTCCGGTGCGCCTTTACACACCACCAGGGTCTCGCCGGCGGGGGTGGTGTGCACCGTGCTCATCCGGCGTCGTGCGGCGTCGAAGGGGCGTTCGGCCACCCGGGGGTACGCGGCGCGTTCCCGCTCCGGGTCCAGTCCACATCGGGCGGCCAGCACCACCAGCGCGGCCTCCAATGGATCACCCACAGCGGTCCAGTCCGGCTGGTCACCGTGGGGTGGGGTCAGGGTGGCGTCGTTGCACAGCAGGCCCGCTCTGGCCAACTCGATCAGTTCCGGTGTCGGTGTCACCGGTTGACCGTCAGGGTCGATGACCTGGCCCGTGGGGTCGTAGCCTTGCCCGGTCACCCGGTAGATCGCCTCGGGTAGCACTACCTGTTCGACCGCCATCCGGTTCTGGGTGACGGTGCCGGTCTTATCGGTGGCGACCACGGTGACCGATCCGAGGGTCTCCACCGCGTGCAGCCGACGCGCGATCGCGTGGTGTCGGGCCATCCGGTAGGCGCCCAGTGCGAGCGCCAACGTCACCACGGCGGGCAGCGACTCTGGAACCGCCGCGACCACCAGGCTCACCGCGATGATCACCATCGGCACCAGTTCCTGGCCTCCCGCCAGGCCGATCAGCAGGACCACCGCCGACAGCAGCACCGCGACCGCACCCAGTAGGCGCCCGAGCCGAGCCAGGCGACGCTGTAGCGGGGTGGGGCCGGCGCGGGTGCCGGCGACCAGGGCGGTCAGACGCCCCAGTGCGCTGGCGGCGCCGGTACGCTCGACGACTCCTACGCCTCGGCCGGCCACCACCACCGTGCCGGAGCTGATTTCATCGCCGGCGACGTGATCCACCGGCAGTGACTCACCGGTCAGGGCTGATTCGTCCAGCCGCAGCTGCCGTGCGTCATGCAGGGTCAGGTCGGCGGGGACGATGTCTCCGGCGTCGAGCAGGACCAGGTCACCGGGGACCACCTCGGCGGCTGGTATCACCATGTCGACCCCGTCGCGTCGGACGCGCGCCACCGGCGCGGCCAGCCGATTCAATTCGTTGATCGCCCGGTCGGCCCGTATCTCCTGGATCAGGCCGATGGTGGTGTTGACCACCACGACCAGGACGATCACGGCGGTGTCGGTGATGTCTCCCAGGATCGTGGTGATCACAGCGGCGGCGATGAGTAGCAGGATGAGGGGGTCAGTGAGCTGCCGCAGGATCCGTATCGCCACCGGTGCCCGGCGCGGCGGGGCGACGGTGTTGGGGCCGACCTGGGCCAGGAGCCGGGTGGCCTCAGCCGTGCTGAGCCCGCTGGGCACGCCCCCGGTCGCTCCGGGTTCGGTGGCGCCGGCCAGCGCCATGTCGGATCGGGTGGCCCGGACCCCTGTGCGATCGATCCTGGGGGAAGGCACCGGGTTCACCGGCTCGTCTCCTCACGGACCACGACGATCGGGCAGTCGATTTCACGGGATAACGTCTGGCCGACCGCGCCGGACCACAGTCCACGCATGCGGCCGTGTCCGCGGGCACCCATCACCAGCAGACCTGCGCCTTGCGCGGCGACCGCCAACGCGTGTCGGGGGTTGTCGTCGCTGACTTCCTGGGGTCGGACCTCCAGTTCCGGCCAGCGTTCCTTGACCAGCGCCGCGCTTCGGCTGGCTGGCCCGCTCGTCGGTACGGCGGGCACCGGCTGGGGCAGCTTGGCGGAGTGCACCAGGATCAGCTCCACACCGCGGAGGGCGGCCTCATCGGCGGCGAACCGGACCGCGGCGGCGTCGTGGACCTCGTCGCCGACCCCCACCACGACGGGCTTGGAGTCCAGCTGCTCGGGGCGATAGCCGTCACTGCGGACGATCATCACCGGCCCGTGTGCATGGGTGATCAGGCTCAAGCCCACTGAGCCGGTCACCAGGCCGCTGAGGACCCCGCGGCCGTGGCCACCGACCACCGTCACCACGGCGTGGCGGGAGCTGTCGATCAGCATCTGCGCCGCGGGGCGTTCGGTGAGTTTGCCCGACACCGTCAGGTCGGGGTAGCGGTCCCGGACCCGATCGACCGCCTGTTCCAGAATCCAGGAGGCGCGCTGCCGCGGATCATCGATGGGGGAGGCGATGCCCATCACGGGGTAGGACACCGGCGGCCACTGGTAGGCGTGGATGATCCGCAGCGGCAGTCGCCGTCGATCGGCGATAGCGGCGGCGTGATCGAGCACGACGCCATTGGTTGGTGAGTCGTCGATCCCCACCACCACCTGGTCGGAGAACGGGAACATGATCATCGCCTTTCTCGATCGGTGGGCGACAGCGTCCGCAGCGCGGGGTCGGGTTCCGCTCTGACGACGGCGAGTCGCAGCTTGGCGTCGACGGCGACGACTCCGTCACGGTTGGCCATGACAGGGTTGAGGTCCAGTTCGGCCACTTCGGGGATCTGTTCGGCGAGCAGCCCCAACCGCAGCACCAGATCCTCGACGGCGCTGGTCGGCACCGGTTCGCTTCCGCGGTAGCCGGTCAGCAGGGGTGCGCAGCGCAGCGAACGCCACATCGCTTCGGCGTCGACATCGGTGACCGGCAATAGTCGGAAGGCCCGGTCGTTCAGCAGGTCTGTTTCGGTGCCGCCCCTGCCCAGCATCACCAGCGATCCGAACAGAGGGTCGTGGACCACCCCGGCCACCAGCTCCACCACGCCCCGCACCATGGGCTGCACCAGCACCTGCGGCTGTGGGGTTTTCAGCGCGACGGCGATCGCCTCATAGGCCCGGGTCACCTCATCAGGACCGGTCAGGTGGAGCTGCACCCCGCCGTAGTCGCTTTTGTGGACCAGGTTGGGATCGGCTGCTTTAAGGACCACCGGAAACCCCACCTCGGTCGCGGCCCGCACCGCCTCCAATGCCGAATCCGCCACCATGGTGGGGATCAGGGGGATGCCGTAGCAGGACAACAGGTCGGTGATAACGGAGGCGGGTTGCCAGCCCTCTCCTCGGGCCAGCGCCTGGTGCACGATCCGGCGGGCCCGCCGGGCGTCCACCCCTTCGATGCGCGGACGGCGTCCCAGCGGCACGGCACGCCAGGCCGCGTAATGAGCTGCCTGTCCCAGGGCACGCATGGCCGGTTCCGGCATGGGATACACCGGGGTCCGCGCGCCGCGCAGCGCTTGTATGGGGTCGCCGACACCGACCAGCACCGCGGCGGTGGGTAGCTCCACCTCGTCAGTGGCCTGTCCGATGGCGGCGAGTACCCCCGGCACGTCGTTGGCGCGGGTAGCGGCGAAGATCACCAGTAGGGCGTCGACCTCGCCGCTGGCGGCCAGCTGCGTGATCGCGGTTCGGAACCCCTCGGGGGTAGCGGCCGCGCCTAGGTCGATGGGATTGTTGTGGGTCGCCGCCGTGGGCAGCACCGCCGTCAACGCCTTCCGGGTCTGCTCTGACAGCGAGGGCATCTCAAGTCCAGCGCCGTGGGCGGCGTCGGCGGCCAGCACATTCAGGCCGCCGGCGTTGCCGAGCACCCCCACCCGGTTTCCACGTGGCAGTGGCTGGCTCAGCAACAGTCGGGCCGCGTCGAGGAGCTCGGTGAGGGTTTCGGTGCGGATCACCCCCGCCTGAGCGAACAACGCGTCCACGGCGATGTTCGGGGCCGCCGCAGCGGCCGTGTGGGAGGCGCCCGCCCGTTGTCCTTCCTCGGAGCGGCCGCTTTTGACCGCCAGTACCGGCTTACGCCGTGCCAGGGCGCGGGCTGTCCGCGCGAACGCGCGGGGGTTGCCGAAGGACTCCAGATACAACGCGACCGCCTGGGTGGCTGGGTCGTCGTACCAGTACCGAAGCAGGTCGTTGCCGGACACGTCGGCCTTGTTGCCCAGCGACACGAAGCTCGATATCCCGGTACCGGTGCGGGCGGCCTGCTCCAGCAACGCGATCCCGACCGCGCCGGATTGGGAGGCCACTCCCAGCCCGCCCGTCATCGTGTCGGGGAGGCCACCCGCCAGCCGGGTGCCGGGTAGCGAGATGTTGGGGGTGAAGGTCGCGGCGAGCCGCACATCGGGGTCGGTGTTGATCACACCGATACAGTTCGGTCCGATCAGGCGCATCCCGTGCCGCCGTACCAGCCTCACCAGTTCCCGCTGGCGCTGCCGGCCCTCTTCACCGGCTTCCCCGAAACCGGAGCTGAGGACGACCAGGCCGCGGGCGCCGGCGCGTGCCGCGTCCTCCACCACGGCTGGGACGGCATGCGCGGGGACCGCCACCACGACCAGATCCACGCGGCCCGGCAGGTCGGTCAGGCGGGGGTAGCAGCGCAGTCCGGCGATCTGCTCCGCATAGGGGTTCACCGGGTACACCGGCCCGGTGAACCCGTAGTCGAGGATGCCGCGTAGCACCTCATGCCCGATGCCGCCCGGGGAGCGACCGGCCCCGACCACCGCGACCGCGTGGGGACGCAACACAGGCTGCAGGGACCGGCTTCCCGCCAGACGTTCCCGCCGATCGAGGGCTTCTAGTGCGTCCTCCTCGATCGTGGTCGGTAACCGGACCTCGACCACTCCCGAACGCAGATCCGTACGGAACACCGCGGATAATTCCTGGGCTAGGCCCAGCATGGCGGTGTTGTCGCTGAGGACGTCCCCGACCATCTCCGCCACGCCGTCGGCTCGGGCGTGAGCGGCCAGATACTCCAGCAGGAGGGTGCCCACTCCCCGGCCGTGCTGTCTGTCATCGACCAGAACCGCGAAGTCAGCGGTGTCGGGGGCGGTGGGGTCCCGTTCATAGGAAGCGACCCCGATCACCTGGCCGCCCTCCTCAGCGAGTACCGCCACATGATCGGGGTCCGGTGGGCGGATCAGCCGCTGCACTTCACGATCGACGCTGGCCCGGGAGATGGTGAAGAAACGTAACCGGAGGCTGTTCTGCCCCGCACGCTTGTGCAGGTCGGTCAACGCGGCGGCGTCATCCGGGCGCACCGCCCGAAGCCGCACCACCCCACCGTCGAGGGTCAACGCGTCGGTCGCCGCCGGTTCCCGCGTCCTGACCAGTTCCCGGACGGGGGCTTCCCGTACCGTCATCGTCGATCTCCTTAACACCGCGTGTCGGTTCCGGTACCAGTGGACCCCGTCGGTGTCATGACGCGGCAGAACCACAAGCCATCCGGGTGCGGTGCGAAGGTCCCCAGCTCCGGGCCTCCGGTCTCGCACCATCGGTCCCTGGGTTTTAGGGCCTTGGTCCTTGGATGTCCCACCACGAGGCGCCTGATCCGCTGTCGGTTCCCGCCATGGTTTCCAGTACCGCGGGTTCCACACCTCCCGACGGCCGGACAACCGCGACCGGGCAGGTGGCGTGACTGATCACGCCGTGGGCGACCGGCCCCAGCGGCTCCTGGTCGGCGCAGGTGCGTCGCCTGGCTCCCACCACCAGCAGCGCCGCGGTGCTGGAGGCGCGCAGCAGCCCCGGCAGAGGGCGTCCGCTGATCACCGACCGGGTGACCGGCACCGTGGGGTACCGCTGCTCCCAGGGCGCCGTCCAGGAGGCCAATCGGGCCTGGTCGACGGACTCTCCGCTAAACCACGGCTGTGGGCAGGCCGTGGGCTGCAGATCATCGGGCCAGGCTGAGGAGGCCCACACCACCGCCAACGGAAGCTCATGCGCAGCCGCGTACCGGAACCCGAATCCCAGCACCGCCTGTGTGGCGGCGTCACCATCCACCCCGACCACGACATGACGGGGGAAGAGCCCGCCGTCCCCGCTAAGCATGCAGCGGGCCACCAGGACCGGGCACGGGCAGTGGGTGGCGACCCGCAGCGCCGTCGATCCGATCAGCGGCTCGGCCTGCCAGAAAAATCCCCGAGTTCCCATCACCAGCAGGCTCGCGTCCTGGGCCACCGACAGCAGTTCGGTCACCACCTCGCCGAGACGCAGCTCGCCACGGACCTGTTCCCGGGGCAGGTCCTGACGCGCCTTCTCCACCGCCGCCTCCAACCTGGCCTGCGCCCGGACCAGTTCCTGGTCGGCCGCGCCCCAGACGGTGGAGGTGAGCTGGCTGGATGTGTGGACGTGGCAGATCCGTAGGCGCGCCCCGGTACGCCGCGCGTGGTCGATCGCCCAGGCCAGACAGGCGTGGTCGGTGTCGGAACCGGCCACCGCCACCACGATGTCCCCATACCCGATCGTCTGATCAGATCTGATGCCCTGAGCAGACAGGTTCTCCCCTTCAAGGCCTGTGCCGATATCCCACCTGCCGTCCGTCATCGTGATCCCCCCTGATCCGCTCATCCCCTGTCATCCCTGGTGATCCGCTTCTCCCCCGCTGCCTGGATCACCGGTCCGCTGTCTGCGCGTTGGGTGTGTGCGGTGTGGAGCGGCCGGGTACTCCACGCCGCGCGTGTCGTCCACGTCAGCCCCAACCCTGACGTCACGGGGCCCGCCGACCCCTTGACGTCACCCCTGTCAGGTACCCATCGTGTCCCGACGTGTACCTGCCGTGCCGGACAAAAGCCGAGCCGGGACCGCTACGCGAGGCCGGCGCCCGCACTGGGTGGCTACCCAGGAATCGCGTCGGATTCGCCCTGGTGGGGGTGTGACGTGAGCCCTTCCCGTCGACTCCTCGGTGATCTCACCTCCACACTGGGGAGACGACGGAACCCAGATAGGGATTTCCGTCGCCATCGGGTGACATCTCGAACCGGGGTGATGGGGGGAGGAGAAACCCATTCGCGCCCACGGACGGAACGCGCGTTCCCTCGCTGTTCACTGCCCACAGCCGCCGGTTCACCCAATATAGTCGGAGTTATTAGCATTTATGGTTTTTCGTCATTAAAAACATCTCACGCTGTTGCTCCACGCCATCGGTGTCGTCGTTGCCGTAAACCGTCGGTGGTGGAGAGGAATACGGCGGTACGCCGCGTCACCCCACCTGGGAGAGGGGCGCCCCTGCCGCAGTCTGGGCGCCCGTCACCGCGACTCGTCCGGGGCGGCCAGGACCACGGCGCGCCCGGCTTCCAAGCGCGCGATGGGAACCCGGAACGGGGAGCACGACACGTATGTGAGGCCAGCCGCTTCGAAAAAGCGCACCGATTCGGGGTCGCCACCGTGCTCACCGCAGACCCCTATCGGCAGCTCAGGCTCGGTGTTCCGCCCCTCCGTCACCGCGATCGTGATCAGGCGGCCGACACCGGTCCGATCCAGTGACTCAAACGGGGAGGTCGCGAAGATCCCCAGATCCAGATACCGGGGGAAGAACGTGCCTTCCACATCGTCGCGGGAGAAACCCCACGTCATCTGGGTTAAATCATTGGTGCCGAAGGAGAAGAAATCAGCGTCAGAGGCGATCTCACCCGCGGTCAAAGCCGCCCGGGGAACTTCGATCATCGTCCCCACCGGGATCTTTGGCGCGTCCGGCACCTCCGCCAAAATCCGCTGGGCCTCGGCACGGGCCACCTCCAGCTCTTGGACGGTGGCGACGAGGGGCACCATGATCTCGGGGCGCGGATCGCCGCCTTCCCGAATCCGCGCCGCCGCGGCCTCGGCCACGGCCCGCACCTGCATAGCGAACAGGCCAGGGATGACCAGCCCGAGCCGCACTCCCCGCAGCCCGAGCATCGGATTGGCCTCGTGTATCCGACGCACCGCCGCCAGCAGCTGCGCATCCCGCCCAGGGTCGTCCCCTCGGGCCTGAGCGACCGCTACCCGGGCACTGAGCTCCTCCAAGGGCGGTAGAAACTCATGCAGCGGCGGATCCAGTAACCGGACCACCACGGGAAGCCCGTCCATGGCGCGGAAAATCTCGATGAAATCCTGCCGCTGTACCGGCAGCAGCTCATCCAACGCCGCCTGCTGGCTCGCGGAATCCTCGGCGAGGATCAGCCGCTCCACCAATGCGCGGCGTTCCCCGAGAAACATGTGCTCGGTTCGACACAGCCCGACCCCGACCGCGCCGAACCGCCGCGCCCGGGTGGCGTCCTCGGGGGTGTCGGCGTTGGCGTATACCTTCAGCCGGCGTACCCGGTCGGCGTGGCTGATCAGCCGGTGCACCGCAGTGGTGAGTGGGGAGCTGTCCGGGGCGAGGGTGCCTTCAAACAGGCGGACCACCTCCGACGGGCGGACCGGCACCTGGCCGAGATAGACATGGCCGGTGGTGCCGTCGACGGAGATGATGTCGCCTTCCTGCACCACGACCCCGTTGACGGTGAACTTTCGCCCCTCGGGGTCGATGTCGATGGCCTCGGCGCCGCACACGCAGGTGATCCCCATGCCACGGGCCACCACCGCTGCATGGGAGGTCTTACCGCCGCGGCTGGTGAGAATCCCCCGGGAGGCGATCATGCCGGGCAGGTCGTCGGGGTTGGTTTCCCGCCGTACCAGAATTACATCCGTGGTCGCTTCGGCGGCGCGGGCGGAGTCGAAGACCACCTGCCCCACCGCGGCCCCGGGAGAGGCGGGTACGCCACGCGCGATGGGTGTCTCCGCCCCGGTCAGATCGAAGCTGGGGAACATCAGGTGCGCCAACTGCGCGCCCGTGACCCGTCCCAGCGCCTCATCGAGGCTGATGAGGCCCTCCTCGGCCAGTTGCGCCGCGATGATGAATGCTGCGGCGGGCGTGCGTTTGCCCACCCGGGTCTGCAACATCCACAGCTTGCCGTGTTCGATGGTGAACTCGATGTCGCACATGTCCCGGTAGTGCGCTTCCAAGCGGGACATGATCTCTTTGAGCTGGACGAAGCTGCGTGGGTCGATGCGCTCCAGCTCCTGCAACGGCACCGGGTCCCGGACCCCCGCGACCACGTCCTCTCCTTGGGCATTGGGCAGGTAGTCCCCGTAGACACCGGCCGCCCCGGTGGCGGGGTCCCGGGTGAAGGCCACCCCGGTCCCTGAGTCCGGTCCCAGGTTGCCGAACACCATCGCAACCACGTTGACCGCGGTGCCCAGGTCATGAGGGATCCGCTCCTGGCGTCGGTAGATCACGGCGCGTTCGGAGTTCCAGGAGTTGAACACCGCCATGATGGCGAGGTTGAGCTGCTCATGAGGCGCCTGCGGAAAGTCATAGCCGGTGTGCTCGTAGAAGACCTTTTTGTAGGCTTCGACCAGATTCCGCAGATCCTCCGCGGTCAGGTCGGCGTCGCTGTTGACTCCCCGCTCCCGTTTGGCGTCCGCGATCAGCTGCGCGAACGGCTGGCCAGGGATCCCACACACAGTGGTGCCGAACATGTGGATGAGCCGCCGGTAGGAGTCCCAGGCGAAACGCTCATCGCCGCTGGCGGCGGCCAGACCCCGGACGGTGGTGTCGTTGAGCCCGATGTCCAGGATCGTGTCCATCATGCCGGGCATGGAGTAGCGGGCACCGGAGCGCACCGAGACCAGCAGAGGCTGCCGGGGGTCCCCTAAGGTCTTCCCTAAACAGGCCTCCAGCTCCCTCAGGTGGTCGAGCACCTCGTCGAAGAGACCATCGGGAACAGCGCCGGTACGCAGGTACCACCGGCACGCTTCGGTGGTGATGGTGAATCCCGGCGGCACCGGCAGCCCCATCCGAGTCATCTCGGCCAGGTTGGCGCCCTTACCACCCAGGAGATCCGCCATGTGGCGGTTACCCTCGGCGAAGCTGTAGACGTACTTGTGCATCGTCGCCACCTCACACCCCTGATGGGTTCGTTGGCTCCGCGGCCAACACCTGCTGTGGCGCCGGGCCGCTTACGGCTGCTGTCGACTTATCGGGTCGGGCTTCCTCAGGGCCCTCACTCTTGGAGCCCTCACTGTGTCCGTTGCCCGCTGAGAGCGATCCTCAACCGCCCTCACCTGCGTAGACAGAGCCCAAGGACCCCCGTGTCCGGGACCTCGTGGCTGACGGTCCGGGACCTTGTGGATGACCAAGTCCTGTCCCGGGACAGGTCATTGGGTCCGCGCGGCGCGGTCATTCGGTCCTGCCGGCCAGCGTTCACGCGTCGTTGACTGGAAGTGTCACAGGGAACCCCGACGACCAGCACGACGACCAAGTCGACCAGGTCGACGGCCATCGGGATCCCACGACGGCGGGAGTTCAAGGAGACGACGATGGCGGCGCTGACACGACTACACCGGTCGGATCCACCGACGCGCGATGACCGCCCTGCCCTGACGAGACAGCGACCGGCCGACACCGCCCCCGCCCGTCAGGACACCGCGTCCTACATCTGGGCGATCGCCCGGATCGCGACTGGCTGGATTTTCCTGTGGGCGTTTGTGGACAAGACCTTCGGGCTGGGGTTCGCCACCCCATCGGAGGCCGCGTGGATCAGGGGTGGAGAACCCACCCGGGGCTTTTTGAGCAACGCCGCAAGCGGCCCGTTCGCCGATTTCTACCGGAGCATCGCCGGGGCTGGCTGGGCCGACTGGCTGTTCATGATCGGTTTGGCGGGGATCGGTCTCGCGCTGCTGGCCGGGATCGGTATGTGGATCGCGGGCATCACCGGCGCGCTGCTGTTGGTGATGATGTGGTCGGTGGCGCTGCCTCCCGAAACCAACCCGCTCATCGACGACCACATCATCATGGCGATCCTGGTGGTCGGACTCGCCGTGGCCAGGGCGGGTGACACCTGGGGCCTCGGCCGGTGGTGGGCTCAGACCCCGCTGGTCCGACGGTTCCCGTTCCTCAGGTAAGGCTCTCACCGATTGGAGGCGACGACGGAGGCACCTTAGGCACTCTCAGCTAGGCACTCTCAACTAGGCATTCTCGATCACAAGCCCGTTCGGATACCCCGAACCCCATCCAGATGGGTTCCCCAATCGGGTCCCGGTCATCCGCCGATGGCCGGGACCCGGCGTGTACGCCGCATCCGGGCGCCCTGACCGGGGTACGCCCGGGCGCCCCGATCGTTATCGACACTGGCGGCGATGAGCGGCGCCCGCCATGGCACACCGCCTCCACGCTGATCCCGTCACCGCACCCACACCCTCTCCATGAGGAAATCTCCTCACATTCCCGCTGTCTACACTGGCCGTGTGGGACAGCGGGAGTCGCAGGACTCGTGGCCGGTCTCGGATCTAGGCCTGTCCTCCTTGGAGCATGTCGAACTTGATGATCTGCTCGATGAGCTTCTCGTACGGGCCCGGAAGATCACGGCGGACCGGAAACGAATTCGGCGCCTGTTGGACGCGGTCGTCAGCATCGGTAGCAATCTGGACCTGGACACCATCCTGGACCGAATCCTCACCGCTGCCTGTGAACTCCTCGACGCCCGGTACGCCGCCCTCGGGGTCATCGGCCCTGACCAGCGTTTGATCGCATTCCGCTCCCTCGGTCTCACCCCTGAGGAGCGCGCCAAGATCGGAGGGCCGCCCCACGGGCACGGCATTCTGGGGCTGCTGATCAAGGAGCCGCATCCGATTCGGCTGCGGGACCTGACCACCCACCCCGCCTCGGTGGGGTTCCCTCCCAACCACCCCCCGATGAAGAGCTTCGTCGGGGCGCCGGTGCGGACCCGGGACCGGGTCTTTGGGAACCTGTACCTCACCGAGAAGCAGGGAGCCGACGAGTTCACGCTCGAAGACGAACAGCTCCTGACCGCCTTGGCCACCGCCGCCGGGGTGGCCATCGACAACGCCCGCCTGTACGCGGAGGGTAAGCAGCGGCAGCGATGGTTGGAGGCCGCCGCTGAGATCACCGACGTGTTGCTGGGTGAGGTGGATCAGACCGCGGCGCTGGACCTGGTGGCCCGGCGGGCCCGTGAGGTCGCCGAAGGTGACCTGGCGATGGTGCTGCTGGCCAGTCCTGGGCAGAACGAGCTGGTGGTGGAGGTCGCCGCCGGTGAGAAGGTGCACAACCTGGTGGGTACTCGTCTGCCCCTGCGGGATGACGCGCTGGGCAAGGTGGTGACCGAACGCCGTCAGTTGATCGTGGACGACGTCGGGAAGATCACCTCCTGGCCGCAAGCCATGCCGGACGGGCCGGCGATCCTGGTGCCGCTGGCGACCGTGGAGGAGGCGCACGGGGTGCTCCTGGTCACCACCCCGCGTAAATCTATGTCGCTGGGCTTCCCGGCGGACGCCAGCATGGTGGCGACCTTCGCCGGTCAAGCCGCCCTGGCGCTGGAGCGGGCACGAGCTCAGGCTGTACAGGCTTCCCTGGCGGTGATGGAGGACCGCGGCCGGATCGCCAGTGACCTGCACGACCTGGTCATTCAGCGGCTGTTCGCGACCGGGCTGCGGCTCCAAAACGCGCTCAACATCACCTCCGACCCGCGGGTGGCCGAGCTGATCAACAACACGGTGGATGAGCTGGACGCCACGATCCGCGACATCCGAGCCAGCATCTTCGAGCTGCGCAGCGTCAGCGACGGCAACCTGCGCGCCGAGATCCGGACGGTCGTCGACAGCGCCCGCAACACCTTGGGCTTTACCCCACAGTTGACCATTTCCGGGCCGGTGGAGCAGGCGGTGCCGTCTTCTGTCCGGCCTCAACTGCTGGCGGTGCTGCGTGAGGCGTTGTCCAACGTCGCCCGTCACGCGCAGGCCACCCAGACCGAGGTCAGGGTCGAGGTTATCGACGACGCCTTGGTGCTCACCGTCGCTGACAACGGCCGTGGCACCCAGGGAGCCGCTCCTCGGGGTGGGTTGCGGACCATGGGGGAACGCGCCGCTCGGCTCGGCGGAGTGTTCGAGGTCGGCCCGGGTCCTCAGGGCGGCACCGTCATCCGGTGGTGCGTACCGCTGACCACCTGATCGCCCCACATCGACGCAATCGCCCTATCGAACCACACATCGAGGGGTACGCCGCTCCGCTCTGACAGCAAGGCGCAGGGCGCAAGCGAGATCAGGCCCAGCAGCGCCTGCGCGTACCGGTGCATGTCGCAGAAATAAAACAACAACGGTGGTGTCGCCGATTAATTCGGCCTGCTGCGGGCATTCCTCTTGGGTTACCTCCCGGGAGGAGTGATCACGATGACGCAATCACGGCACGACCGACCAGCCGTTCAACCAACCGGCTTCCCAGTCGGTCAGGGAAGACCCACCGGACAGGTGGTGGTCGCCTCCTACTCCCGCTACGCCGACGCGGAGCGAGCCGTGGACTTTCTGTCCGATCAGGGTTTCCCTGTGGAACACACGGCGATCGTCGGCCGGGGTCTGACGACCGTGGAGCAGGTCACGGGCCGTTTGAACTGGTGGCGCGCGGGTCTGCAGTCCGCGGCGACCGGCGCCATCATCGGTGCGCTGTTCGGGTGGCTGTTTGGTCTGTTTAACTGGGTGAACCCGCTCATCTCCAGTCTGCTGCTGGCGTTGTACGGCGCCCTCATCGGTGCGGTCCTTGGGCTCCTGCTGGGGATGCTCAGTCACTCGCTCACCGGAGGACGGCGGGACTTCTCATCCATCAGCGGCCTCCAGGCCAGCAGTTATGACGTCCTGGTCAACGCGGAACTCTCCGACCGCGCGGCCGCGCTTTTGACCATGGCGGGTGGCCCTGGACGAGGCAGCTACATCTCACCGCAGTAACACTCGACGCCCGTCACACGGGGATCCCACAAGAGGACAACTTAAGTTAAGAGAAGGAGCTGATGCGCGAACGGCCTTCTCCCCTCACCGCCGGGTGAGGCGAAGGCTCGTTCAGGTGTCTACGCGTCTTTCTCCACCGGCGGTCAGGTTTTAAGCCGCGTACCCAATGACCCCGGCCTTAAGGCTGCATGACTGCTTTCACGATGCCGTCACGCTTGTCCCGGAAACACTGGTACAGCGACGGGGCGTCCTCCAGCGAGCCGTGGTGGGTGATCAGATCTCCGGCGCGGAGCGGGTCTCCGTTCCGGAGCAAGCTCAGCAGCTCATCGGACCACCGTCGAACATTGGCCTGCCCCCACCGCAGCCCGATCTGCTTGTCGAACAGATCCCCGATCGGGAACGACAGCATCCACGCCGCGTACACCCCGATCACGGAGACGGTGCCGCCGCGGCGTACCGATGCCAACGCCTGATGCAATGCGACAAAACGGTCCGGCTGCACCTTCAGGGTCTGCAGAAGTTTGCCGGCGAAGGAACCATCGGCGTCCATGCCCACCGCGTCGATCACCGAGTCCGCGCCGCGTCCATCGGTGAGGTCCCGCACCACCTCGGTGACATCGGACACCCGCGAGTAGTCCACGACGTCAGCGCCGAACCAACGCGCCATCGCCAGCCGCTCAGGTACCCGATCCACACCGATCACACGACTCGCGCCTCGGAACAGGGCCATGGTCACGCACATCTGCCCCACCGGCCCCAGCCCGTACACCACCAGGGTCCCCTCGGGCGGTATCGCCGCGTACTCCACCGCCTGCCAGGCGGTGGGTAGCACGTCGGAGAGCAGCAGCGCCGCTTCCGGATCGCTCTGCTCTAGGCGGATCGGCCCGAATTGGGCTTGCGGCACCCGCAAGTACTCCGCCTGCCCTCCAGGCACCCCACCGTACAGGTGGGTGTAGCCGAACAGTGAGGCGCCCTTACGCCCTTTGAGGTTCTGGGTGGTCTCGCACTGGCTGTACAGCTGCCGCTGGCACATATAGCAGTGGCCACAGGAGATGTTGAACGGCACCACGACCCGATCCCCCGGGCGTAACCCGGTCACCTCGGCCCCGACCTCGACGACCTCACCCATCGCCTCGTGACCGAGGATGTCCCCGGGCTTCATCCCCATGGTGGCGCCGTGGTCGTACAGGTGCAGATCACTGCCGCAGATCGCGGTCGCGGTGACCCGGATGATCGCGTCAGTGGGTTCCTCCAGCTTCGGGTCCGGGCACTCTTGTACGGCGACCCTTCGTGGCCCTTTCCATACGACGGCACGCATGTCGTGTCCTCTCGCCGCCTGGTTGCTCTGCTCCACTCACCCGTCAGGGACCTCCCGTCTCCTGCTTCGGCGGTACCCCGCCACGGAGCCTTCGAACCCGCACCAGCGAGAAACCGACATAAGACGACACCCAGGGCCTGGCCTGAAAACCATGCCGCCGCAGGGACGCCGCGCGTCTTTCTCTGGTTTTCTCTGTCTTCCACTGGCGCTTAAAACAGCGGCTCCCGGCCCTTGAGGGGTCATGGCCGACACCGTGAGCCCGTTATTTACGGGCTGGAGCAGCTGATGATGCTGGGCACGCTGACGCTGTTCCCGCTGGCGACGTACCCGAACGTGGTCGATGTGTTCGGCTCGAGTATGCCGTTATACGGCGCGTTCCGGACATTGATCGTTCCGCTACTGCCGCTGGCCACTCCGTTCCAGAGACTGGAGATGCTCTGCCCAGCAGGCAACGTCATCCGGACAGTCCAGCCGTTGAGGGTGGTGGTTCTGGTGTTCTCCACCCGCACCTCGGCCTGGAATCCGTCGCCCCAGGAGTTAATCACCCGATAGGTCGCGGTGCAGACAGATGCCGGTGGACTGACGGAGGACGGCAGCGACGACGGAATGTCGGACAGGGTCGGTGAGATGTCCCCTTCCAGGCTGCCCGGTACCGACTTGAGGGCGTTGTACCAGGCGGCGGCCATCTTGTCGTAGCCGGTGGCGTTGGGGTGAACCCCGTCGGCCAGGTCCGCGCTCGTCAACGCGTTGTACATGTCGACCAGGTGCACCCGCGGACCAGCGGCTCGGACGATGTCCGGAATCGCCGCGTTGAACGCCCGGACCGTGGAGTCAAGCATCGGCAACGGGATGATCGTCGCCACGAACACCTCCGCCCGGGGCGCCGTCGAGGTGATGCGGTTGATCAAAGTGGCCAGTCGACCCGCCGCGTTCGTGGGGTTCTGGATCATGTCGTTGGTGCCGATGTGCAGCAGCACGGTACGCGGCGTCTGGGTGAGCAGCCAGTTCACGATATTGGCGTCGATCTGGTCGATCCGCCAACCGGAGTGGCCCTCGTGGTCACGGTCACCCAGGCTGGCCGGTCCATTGGACTGGGTGCCGGTGAAGTCGATCCGGTAGCCGTCGGCGACCAACCGCTGCCACAGGCCGATCCGGTAACCGCCGGGGATGTTGAAGCCATCGGTGATCGAGTCACCGAGCGGCATGATCCGCACCCCGCCGTTGGATTGTGCCTGGGCGTTCCCGAACGTGAACACCATGGCAGCGATCAGGAGGACACCTGTCATTACGGCCGCCAGCGGCGACGTTTTCCTCACCATGGGATTCCCGATCTCCTTTTCCGGATCCCAAGGGCTCGGCGCCGTCGGCCCATCACTGTGTGGTTTGGTCCCCGTCGTTTCAGGCGTACGCT
>Ga0207873_1000050_pt1 | contig 111318 bp, 86 predicted proteins | sample BGWIniCompost_FD_187373 | JGI IMG/M metagenome (GOLD analysis project Ga0207873, IMG submission 187373) | Cellulose adapted compost microbial communities from Newby Island Compost Facility, Milpitas, CA, USA - BGW Initial Compost (SPAdes)... ... | reverse complement strand
GGGGGGGGCGGGCGCTCGCCAGTCGCTGAGCGAACGGCAGCTGGTCGTCATCGTGGACGACGTCAGCGAGCGTTACGAGTACCGGCGGAGGCTCGAGCAGGAAGCGCGCCGTCGCGACGAGTTCATGGCGACCTTGGGGCACGAGCTCCGCAACCCCCTCGCCGCTCTCGCCAACGCTGCCGAGCTGCTGCGGCGCACGGACGAGCGCCCGAACACCCTCCGCATCTCGGGGGTCTTGGAGCGCCAGACCCGCCAGATGCGCCGCATGGTCGACGAGCTCCTCGACGTGGCGCGCATCGCCAAGGGCAAGATCCAGCTCCAGTTCACCGAGCTCGACTTCGTGGATCTCGTCCGGAGCGTCGCGGACGATCTGGTGGGCGCGGTGGAGGCGCGCGGCCTCACACTGCAGGTGGATCTGCCCGCTCGGGAGCTGTGGGTGCGGGGGGATCGGATCCGGTTGACGCAGATCATCCAGAACCTGGCGGACAACGCCGCGAAGTTCACGGATCCGCCGGGACGGGTGGTCCTGCGGGTGACCGTGGACGAGGACGAGCGGCGCGTGCGGCTCAGCGTCTGCGACACGGGCTGTGGAATGGACCCCGAGCTGCTGTGCAGCGCGTTCGAGTCCTTCCGGCAGGCGCACCACACTCTGGGGCAGAGCCGGGGCGGGTTGGGCTTGGGGCTCCCCCTCGTGCGCGGCTTGGTGACGATGCACGGGGGATCCATCGAGGCTCGCAGCGATGGTCCGGGCTGCGGGACGGAGATGCACGTCACCCTGCCGCTCCTCGAGGAGCCCGCCGAGCGCGGTGACCAGCGGCTGGCGACGGGGGTGAAGAGCTCCCTGCGGGTGTTGGTGGTCGAAGATCACGAGGACGGCGCGGAGACCCTTCGGGAGCTCCTCGAGAGCGTCGCCTTCCGTGTGTGCGTCGCGAAGGACGCGGCGGAGGCGTTGAATCGGGCGGAGAGCTACGGGCCAGAGCTCGTGCTGTGCGACATCGGGCTCCCTGGGGCCGTCGACGGTTACGAGTTGGCGCGGCTGCTCCGCGCGCGCTGGGGCGAGCGGCTGTTGCTCGTCGCCTTGACGGGCTACGGAAGCGGGGCGGATCGCGAGCGCGCCTTCGCTGCCGGCTTCGATGCCCACATGACGAAGCCCCTCGATCTCGACGCCTTGCTGGAGCTGACGTCGGCACGCGCAGGCGGCGACCCGGTGTCCTCGTCCCGGCGGATCCCCGGAGAACCGTGATGTCGCCCGGGCCGTGGCGTCCCTCGTCGCTCTGGCGAACGGCTCCGCGCAGCGCGCTCAGCGATGAGGTGTCCGTGAGGTGTCAGTGGTGGGCGACGGGGCCAGAGCGCGGAGCTTCCGGTTCGGCGTGGGTCACGGAGATCTCGGTGACGCGCCCCTGGACGTTCTCTCCGGCTCTGCCGCGGCGCGAGAAGCGCTTGACGAGGTACGCCGTGCCCGCCTTGGCGCGATCGCTCGCGATCCGGCTCCACTCGCGCACGCGCGCCTTCGCCCGCTCGCGGGTCTCCGCACCCTTGGCGGGGGCCGTCATCCAGCCCACGGCGACGCCTGCCGCGAAGCAGGTGACCAGGACGCTCGGGGCCGCCACGCCGACGAGCTTCCCCGCGCGGACGCCCTTGAGCGAGCGTTCGACGACGGGGACGAGCTCGCTCACGGCGCGCCGGGAGGCGTCCACGACGGCCGGGTTGGCGACGAGCGCGGACAGGATCGGGTTCAACGGGAGGCTCTTGGTGAGTAGCTCCAAGAACGGCGTGCTCGTGTCTTCCATGGTGTTCCCCTCTGCGCAGTCGGCCGAGCGTGCGCTGACGTCCATCGAGCAGTGTGGTCGAAGGGGGCAACGGCCGGCGCACGCGGAGGATGACCCTGCACCGAAGCGTAGCGCCGGACGCGGGACCAGGGCCAGGACCAGGACTACGGGCCAAGAACTTCGGCGGCAGAGCGCACCCCGGACGTCGTGCGGTGTGCGTCGCAAGGGAGTGTTCGGCCCGCTTCATGCATGGCCTGGTTCGCAGTAGGATGAACGGACCGTCAGTGAGGGGTGAGGAGTCGCGGTGTTCGGGAGCCCCGGAGCCGCGCAGGGAGGCGCGGGCCACGGTGCACCTCCCGACTCACAGGTGACCATGGCAGAGACATCGAGTGGAACGACCGACAACTCTCGTGGAGCGAACCTGTCGTCGCTCGTCCCACGTCTGCTCTGGCGCGAGCGCGAGTTGGCGGTGGCGCGCCTCGCTTCGACGCTGACCCACACCCTGGGCACCCCGTTGCAGGTGATCGCGGGACGAGCGGCCCTCGCGCGGAACTCCTCGGATCTCGAGGAGATCGCCCGGCACCTGGAGATCATCCAGCGGAAGTGCTCGGAGATCACGGCGCTGCTCTGGAAGGTGCTCGACTCCCTGCGTGTGGAGCAGCCCGCCACGGGAGCGCGCCTCGATCTCGCGGAGCTCCTTGGGGCGGTGCTGGAGGACCTACGAGCCGTCGGCGCGGCGCGCGGCATCACCTGGTCGCTGCGCCTGCCCGAGGACGAGCAGCGACTCCGGGGGCTCGCCTTGTGCGCGGAGGACCTGCGCCATGCTCTCTTCTCCGTGGGTTTGAATCTGCTGGCGGAGGCGCCCGATGGGTCCGAGCTCAAAGTGGAGCTCGACCGGGTCGAACAGGGGGGCACGGGTCTGACGCCCGTCCACGAGGCGGTGCTGCATTTCACCTTTCACCGTGCTGCGGGAGCGCCGGAGGGGGACGGGGCGCTCACGTCGGTGGCAGATCCATGGCTCCACGCGGACGGGCGGCGGGTCGACGGGGGAGCGCTCGGCTGGGCTGCCGTTCATGAGCTCGCCCGGGGGAACGAGGGGCGGATCGAGGTGAGCGCGGCCACCGTCACCTTGTCTTGGCCCATCGTTTCGTGATCGCTCCCGTCGCGAGATCGCGCGGCTGCACGTCGGTCCGCGCCTGAGGGTGGACGGCGTGGCGAGCGGCGCGATGCGTCGGGAACGCGCGCCCGCGACGTTTCAGTGGAGCGGGACGATCAACGGCCGCGGTGCCTCCAGCTCTCCGTCCGAGCACGCCGCCTGCAAGCGCGCGTGGGGAGCGCCCGCGCCGACGGCGGAGCGGATCGTCGAAGCCTCGATGAGGCGGCGGCGCGGTAGCTGATCGACGAGCCGGGGCCGGGCGATCACGACCGGACAGGGGGCGGTGGCGAGCACGTCCGCCGCGACGGAGCCCAAGAGCACGCGCTCGAGGCCCGCCCGGCTCTGGCCGCCCACCACGACCATGTGCGCCCCTTGCCGAAACGCGACGTCGTTGAGCACTCGTGCCGGGGAGCCGGGGAGCACATGGACGCATACCTGGCTCGCCCCATAGCTCGTGTGGGGACCGAGGCGATTCGCCACGAAGCGGACGCGCGCCGCGACATAGTCGCGGAGCGCCTCGGAGGCCACGCCGAGATCCTCCGCTGGAGGGATCGGCTCGCGGAAGCCCCCGATCGGGGTGACCCACACCACGTGCAGGATCGCCGCTGGCAGCGAGCCCATCAGCGTCAGCGCGTGATCGAGGGCGACCTCCGCGCTCTCGCCGAAGTCGAACCCTACGACGAAACAGTGTCGTTCTCCGGGATCGGGGGTCGCCATGGCTCCGCGTCGCGTCATCGAGCTCCTCCTGAACGTCTCTCTCGAAGGCCTCTCGGAGGGGCTGCGTCGTCGCGCGTGAGTCCTGGCAGGTTCGGTGCGCTCTCCGCGACCACGGCAATCGGCTCGCGATCACGGGCAACGACAAACTCGGTCACGAGCTTCGTGCGCTGCGGTGGCCGCGTCGCTGCTCCCCCAAGCGGCAACGACGCGACCACCGGGCACGGGCAACTCAGTCCGTCGCCTCTTCCACTTCGTCAGCGGCCTCGTCGGTGGCTCGATCAGCTTCGTCCCCCACGTCGTCCGCAGCGTCCCCCGCGTCGTCTGCGGCGTCCTCAGCACTTTCAGTCGCTTCTTCGGTAGCATCCCGCTCGCGGTCTGGTGTGTCCGCGTCGTTCTGTCTCCCCCCGCACCCAAGAGCGACCAGCGCAACGAAAAAGATCGAGCTGACGAGTTCTGGCAATCGCACGTCTGTTCCCCTTCTTGCTCTCACCCAGCACCAATGCAGGTCTCGTGCCGCACACGAGGGGCACCCGGCGGGCAGGTGTGCTCAGCGTCCTCGCTGCCGGGAAATGTCGGTTCTCCCGCGGGGTCCGTGGGATCGAGGGTCGTGAGCGGGGCTCGAGAGGGCGCCGTCCGCCGGGGACTGGGCGACGAACGAGCGTGGCGTTCTGTCATGGTGTGGAGAAATGCCGCGCTCACTCCTGGCGCGGTGTCACCTCCTGGCTCGACGTGGACGCCGGGGTCGACTCGGGCGCTCTCCGGTAGCGTGCGCCGGGTGGCGCTCACCGGGCACGCCTCCGACATGGGAGCTGTTCATCCCACATGTGCGTCATCCGACGATGGTGTGAGCTTCAGCGGAGTGGGTCGCCGCGCTCGCCGCGCTCGCCGGGCAGCCGTGTCTCACTGGGGCGCGGGCCCGCTCTCCGCTTCGATCTATGCGACGACGTCGTCTCGGAACGGGGCGCGGAGCAGCTCCTCCAGGACGTCCTCGCGCTGCGCCTCCTGGGGCGAGAGCCAGCGTACGGGTTGGTCACGCAGCCACGTGCGTTGACGACGCGCGAACACGCGCGTGGCCCGCAGGACCTCCTCTTGGAGGGTCTCGCTGGCCCCCTCGAGATCCGGGTCGGCTTCCAGCGCGGCGGCGAGGAGGCGATATCCGACGGCGCCCATGGGGCGTGTGGCACCGTAGCCCGCCTGCAGCAGGCGCCGGACCTCGTCCAGCCAGCCCACCTCGAACATTTGGCGACACCGGGCACGGAGACGTTCGTCCAGCTGCTCGGGGGTGTGCTGCACGCCGATCAGATGCGCAGGGTGGCGCCAGGTGCGGAAACCGTGGCGCGCCTGGAGGGTGCTCAGCTTGGTGCCCGTGAGCTCGAAGACCTCCAGCGCTCGGCTCACGCGCACGAAGTCGTGGGGATGTAACCGGGCGGCGCTCTCGGGATCGACGCGTGTGAGCTGCTCGTGCAGGGCCGGGCGACCTTCGCGCTCGGCCAGCTCCTGGTGGCGGGCGCGGACGGCGGGGTCGGCTGGAGGCGCTTCGGCGAGCCCGTGCAGCAACGCTCGGATCCAGAGGAAGCTGCCGCCACAGAGGATCGGGCGCACCCCACGGGCACGGAGCTCGGCGATGGTCGCCTCCGCGCGCGCTGCCCACTGGGCGGCCTCCAGGGCCTCGTGGGGTTCGACGAGATCGACCAGGTGGTGAACGGCGCGGGCGCGCTCCTCCGCGGTGGGCTTGGCGGAGCCGATGTCGAAGTGCCGGTAGACCTGCACGCTGTCGGCGCTCACCACCTCGCCGCCGGCGAGCTCGGCGAGGCGCACGGCGAGGCTCGTCTTGCCGGACCCCGTGGGGCCCACGATGACTAGAAGGGGGTCGGTTGCGGTCGGCATCTCGACGGACGAGGACGCCCGCCGCTCGTGGCGTGGGCCTCGGTGAAGGGCGCTCTAGCGCCTGCCCACCTTTCGCTCCAGCTCTTCCCAGCTGGTGAACGTCACGATGGGGCGCCCGTGCGGGCAATAGGCGGCGAAATCCGCCTCATCGAGGGCGGCGAGCAACGCTGCGGCTTCGCTCGCCCCGAGGGGATCGCCGGCACGTACGGCGGCGTGACAGGCCATGGTCGCCAGCGCCTTGTCCACCGCGTCGGAGAAGGCGCGCTCCCCGGCGCGGGTGAGCTCCACCAAGAGATCGCGGAGCATGCGCTCGGGGCTACCCGACTGGAGCAGCTTGGGGACGGCGTGGATGCTCACCGCCTCGGGGGTGCGGACGCGTACGTCGAGGCCCAGCGCCGCAATCTGCTCGCCGTGGTGCGCGAGGACGTCGCTCTCCGTGGGGGTCACCTCTACGGTCACGGGGAAGAGCAAGGTCTGGGCGGCGACGTTGCGGGCGAGGTACTGAGCGCGCAGCTTCGAGAACACGACGCGCTCGGCCGCCGCGTGCTGGTCGAGCACGTACAGCCCTTCGGCGCCCTCGCAGATCAGGTAGGTCTCTCGGACCTGCGCGAGGAAGCGCAGGCGCTTCCAGGCAGTGCGCGCGTGCTGATCGGAGGTCCGCGCGGGAGCCGGCGGCGGGGTGAGGGCAGGGGAGGTGCGATCGGCGACGTCAGCGGCGGTGAGCACCGCGGAGGCGACGTCAGCCTGGGCGACGTCGGTGGAGGCGACGTCAGTGGAGGCGACGTCGGTGGACGTGTTTGTCGGGCGAAGCGCGGCGGGGTGGCGCAGCTCCAGGGGCGACGTCCTCGGGGAGGCCGGCGAAGCGCTCGGAGGTGAAACGCCGGGCGCAGGCGGTCCACCTCGGATCCCGGCGTGCGCCGAGTCCTGGACGAGCAGGGGGACCACCTGAGGGGGGCGCTTCCGTCGCCAGAGCTCGGGGCGGTCGTCCTCCGGCAGCTGGCGAGGCATCGAGGGCCCGGAGAGGACGGCGGGGGTCCCCGGTCTCCGCAGCGCGGGCGCGCCGCTCAGCTCCCGTCCGAGCTCCCGGGCGACGATGCCATGGACGGCGTCGCTCACCGCCCGCGGATCCGCGAAGCGCACTTCCGTCTTCTGGGGATGCACGTTCACGTCGACGAGCCGCTGGGGGAGCTCGAGGTAGACGACGCCCCGCGGATACCGTCCGCGCTCGAGCACGCTGCCGTAGGCGTGGGCGATGGTCCCCGCGAGCCCCCGATCCCGGACGGGACGACCATTCACGAGCACCTTGAGGCCCGTCGCGCCTTGGCGCGCTCGCTCGGGGCGCGACAGGAGGGCGAGCACGGTCAGCGGGCCGCGCTCTCCGCGACACTCGATCAGCTCCTCCTCGCCGAGCAGCTGACGGACGCGCTCCTCCCGATCGCGGGCGCGGCTCCAGGAGCGCACCTGACGTCCGTCGCGGACCAGCGTGAAGGCGACGTCCGGGCGACACAGCGCGGCGTCGAGCACGACGTCCCCGACGTGCCCCGCCTCCGTGCCCGTCGAGCGCAGGAACTTGCGCCGCGCCGGGACGTTGTAAAACAGATCCGCCACGCGAACCGTCGTCCCCACGGGGCCCGCCGCGGGGCGAACGCGGGGCTCGCTGGCTCCCTCGGTGATGAGCTCGAGGGCCTCGTCGCTGTCGGCGGTGCGCGTGCGGAGCGTGAACCGGGACACGGAGGCGATGCTCGGCAGGGCCTCACCCCGGAACCCATAGGAGCCGAGCTCGTCGAGGTCCGAGAAGCGTCGCAGCTTGCTCGTCGCGTGACGCTCGATCGACAGCCGCGCGTCCTCGGGGGCCATGCCGCGACCGTCGTCGGCGACCTCGATGAGGCCGATGCCGCCGCCCTCCACGGTCACTTCGATCCGCGTCGCGCCCGCGTCGAGGGCGTTCTCGATGAGCTCCTTGGCGACGGAGGCGGGTCGCTCGACGACCTCTCCGGCGGCGATACGGCTCGCCAGCTCCGGCGAGAGGACGGCGATGGTGGGCTCCACGGCCCGTGAGGATGCCACCGATCGGCGCCGCACCCAAAGCGGGGCCCTGCGTCGATCGGTGTTGCGGGGACGGGGTCGAGCGACGAGAGCGTGCTCAGCGGACCGGGGAGTCCCCCTCGGGATCGCCGTCGTCGACATCCCCGTCGTCGACGGCGCCGTCATGCACGTCCGCGTCGTCCACGAGCCACGTCGGCTGGGAGTAGCAGGCCGCTTGCCCCGCCTCGGCGCGGATCTCGACCCGCACGTAGCGATCGGCGCGCCGCGGAGCGTAGCTGGCCGTGTCGGCGTCCCTCGTCTCGCTCAGGACGGCGCCGCCGTCGCCGATGAAGCGGATGGAATCGGCGGCCCGGGGCAGCGTCACGGTGAGGTGATTCCCCTCGACGGAGAGCCGCGGCGGCTCGATGGGGTCGACGTCCGTGTCCTTCGTCTCGCACACGAAGAAGTTGCAAGCGGCGACCTCCGTGAAGAGCTCCTCGCGGGTGGGCTCCGCGCTCTGGACCTCGACGAGCTGATAGCCGCGGGTCAAGCGGTAGTCCTCGGCGTGGGTGTCGCCGCCTCCCGTCAAGCAGACGTAGTGGCCCATCCCGAGGCGTCGATCGACGAAGGCGAGGTTCGCCTCCACGTCGGTGGCGCCGCTCACGACCTCCATGCCCCAGAGCCCGTCGATGCTGGCCAGCTCCTCGTCCGTCAGCGGTTGGCGGGAAGGGTGCGCCCAGGCGGTCACGCCGCCCACGTCCTGGACCAGCGCATTGATCTCGTTGATGTCGTGCTCGAAGTACCCGAGAGGGCGCTCCGAGGGATCCGCGAGGGCGCCGTCGGGCAGGTACGCGAGCACATGGGGCTCGACGCCGGACTGGGGCTGTTTGGCGCTGTACGCCTCGATCCCGAACATGTGTTGGATGCCCGACACCCCGGGATCCGGGGCGACGAAGTTGTGCCCCGTCAGCCATACGAAGCCGTGGGCGTGGGGCCCGGGCAGATCGCGGAGCCGCTCTTCCTGGGCGCGCGGCGAGATGTCGGAGTGATCCGGGGCGCTGTGGGTGTGGCCGCTGCCCTTGAGCCGGTGCGCCCCCGGACGATGGGGCAGGTAAGCGTGGAGACCGTCTCCGAGGGGCTGGAGCGGCAGCGCGGCGTGGTGCGGGGGTGCCCAGGTGGGCCCCGACGCGAGCGCCGTTCCTGCGTCGCTCGAGCCTGCGTCGCTCCCTTCGATGTCGTCCTCTGCCGCTGGCTCCTCGAGTGCGGAGCCGGGCAAGGCAGGCTCTGCGTCGCTGGCGTGGGTCGCGCGGCGTCCGTCGATCGCGGAGTCCTCTCCTTGCATGCACGCGCTCGCCGCCAGGGTGAGCAGGGCGCCGAGGGGGAGCGCCACGTCGCGCGCGCAGGGACGGGAGGCGCGCGCAGGGCCGAGGTGTCGTTGCGGGTGGCTGGTACGCCGCGGAGGGCGGGAGGAGTGAGTGGTTCTCGTCACCGCGCCCGTCTAGCGCAGCGAGCGAGGCGTGCTCGTCGTCACTGGCGTCAGCCGGCGTGCGGCAACCACCCAGCTCGACGGGCTGCCTCGAGGATGCCGCCGCCCTCCGTCGTGTGGGCGTCGAGCACGCAGGTAGCCACTCGCTTCACCTCGTCCGGCGCCTGCGCCATGGCGAAGGCCTGCCCCGCCCACTCGAACATCGGGACGTCGTTGAGCCAGTCACCGACGACGATCACGTCTTGGCGCGCCACCCCGTGGTGCTGCGCCAACCAACGTACGGCGGTGCCCTTCGACGCGGCGCTCGAGCGGACGATCAACCCCCACTGGCCCTCGAACCCGGGGCGCCGCACGTCGAACCACGCGCAGTAGAGCCCCATCTGTTGGTTCAGGCGCGTCCCCACCTCGTGCACGTGCTCGGGCGCGCCAAGGGCGACCAGGGCCATCACCTGCTGATGGACGCCCCAGCGGTGGGGAGCCGTCACGCGATCGACCTCGAGGCACTCACGCGACCAGAGGGACACGTAGCTCAGGAGCTCTGCCCCGGGAGCGTCGTAGTACACCGCGTCGCCAGCGAACACGAAGCAGGTGAGACCAGCCTGCTCCACGCAGCGCAGCGCCGTCCCGAGCTGAACCGCGTCGAGGGTGGCGAGGTGGAGGGCGCGCCCGCTGTGCGCGTCGACGATGTGACTGCCATCCACGCAGGCGACGGGTCCCGTGAGCTCCAGCTCCTCGGCGACGTGCCGGGTGCCCGAGTAGAGGCGGCCCGTGCAGAGGGCCACGTGCACTCCTGCGCGCCGGAGCGCGACGATCGCCTCGCGATCCCGATCGTGCACGAGGCCGTCGGGATCGAGGAGGGTGCCGTCGAGATCGGTGACGAGGAGGCGAGTCACGGGGAGAGTTGTCCTGGAAATGAAGCGGGAAGGGGAGGAGCCATCATGAGGTGGCTCGGAGAGGCGCTGGTGGCCTCGAAAATGCCGAGAGCCCGACGACGACGCCCGAGAGGGGCCTGGTCGACGGGCTCTGGTGGGGAGGGCGCTCGCCCTCGGCTGGAGATCAGCTCGCAGCGCTCTCGGCGGGAACCACCGACACCTTCTTCTTGGTGCGGCTCGCCCACTCGAACTTCACCACGCCATCCGTGAGGGCGAAGAGGGTGAAGTCCTTGCCGAGGCCGACGTTGCGACCGGGGCTGATGGTCTGCCCCACCTGGCGCACGATGATGCCGCCGGCGCGAATCGACTCCCCGCCGTACACCTTCACGCCGCGAAACTGAGGATTGGAGCCGCGCCCGTTCCGGGTCGAGCCGCCACCTTTTTTGTGTGCCATTAGGCCTTGACCTCCGTGATCTTCACCGCGGTGAACGCCTGACGGTGACCGTTCTTGCGTCGGTACTTCTTGCGCCGACGAAACTTGAAGACGACGATCTTCTCGCCGAGACCCTGCGTCAGGATCTCGCCGGAGACCTGCGCGCCCGCGACGGTCGGCGTGCCGAACTTGGGGCTCTCGCCGCCGATGAAGAGGACGTCGTCGAAGGTGACCGTGTCGCCGGGGTTCCCCGCGAGCTTCTCGACGCGGACTGTGTCGCCGGCTGCGACTCGATACTGCTTGCCGCCGGTGCGGATAACTGCGTGTGCCATGGTGGAAGGGGCGCGAAAACTAGACCCTCGGGGGGGGCTTGGCAAGCGCGGAGCCAGCGCGGCCGGCGGTCGGACACCGGATTTTCGCGGCTGGCCTCTCGCGGGGGGATTTTGGCCTGCATTTTTAGCCTCTGCGGCCCGTCGGCGCATCTGAAAGGACGAGCAGGGGGTGGGCAGGTGAGCAGGTCCGGACCCAGGCGGGGGGCTCCCCCAATGGGGGCCTGCCGGGGGTGGGGTCGTCGGGAGCGGGGCTCGTCGGGGGCGGTGGGGCTCGTGGCCGGCCCCTGGTGACGGGTCGAGGCGGCGGAGGGGCGAGCCGGGTGGGAGTCGTCGGCCGGCGTGAGGGGCGAGGGGGGGCGGCCCTGAGCGCTCGGTGGCGAACCGATCGGTGCTCCAGAGGGGGCTGGACGTCGACGTCGATGGGGGCGCTGCGTGCTGGTTATGCCCGCGCGGCCCGTGTCACGCCCGCTCGGTGACCGTTCCGTGAGAGCGTGGGCGAGGCCATGCCGACGGCCGTGTGAGGGGGGCGCGAGGGCCCCTGCGCTCGAGGGCGAGGAACCGCGCGAGGGGCGCGTACGCCCCGTTCAAGGAAGCTGGCGTGGAGGAAGCTCTACCGAACGCGCACGGTGTGCACGTGCGCGCCGCACACCGCCTCGCACCATCTCGCACGTCCCTGCGCGAAGGACGTCGTGGGGGCGTGGTCGATGTCGTGGCGCGCGACGGGAGCGCGACGGTAGGTGAAAGACGCACACTCCGGCGGACGCCGGGCTTTGGTATGCTGCCCCTTCATGAGTGCCCCACGGGCTCGCAAGGCAGACGACATCGCTCCGACGAGCGCCACGAGGCATCGCGGAGTGGAGGTGGGGAGCGCGCGGAGAAGCACCGGCGCCTGGACGAGGAGCGGGTCGCTCCGCTTCGTCTCGCTCCTGACGCCCATCGTGGCGCTCGGGGTCCTCACCACCGGGGTGAGCTTCGCCTCCGAGACGAACGGCGCGAGCAAGGGGGCGCGCGGGCCGCGGGAGGTCGCCGCGGAGAGCGCGACGGACGGCTCACGCCGCGGCGGCGACACCACCACGACGGGCGAGGCGCCCGAGAAGGTCGCGGTCGAGGAGGAGGGCACGACCGCCACCGGTGAGAAGAGCTATCAGTTCCAGGCCATCGAGGTGGAAGGCAGGCTCAAGGCGCCGCAGATCCTGTACTTCTTGAGGCGAGTGCGCGCCGAGCTGCGGGCGGGGCGGCTGGGGCACCGCTCGTTCGTGCCGGAGCTCCAGGACACCCGCCGGAACGGCGCCCTGCGATGAGCCGCCGCTCCGAACCGGGGAAGCTGCTGCGGGTGGCGGCGGTGTGGGGCACGCAGGTGCTCGCGGTGCGACACCTGCGAGGTGGCGAGGCCCTCGTCATCGGCGACGAGCGAGGCGCCCTCATCGCTGCCCCCGAGGGGAGCGCGGTCCCCCGGGAGCCGCTGCGCGCCGTGGGCACTGGCTGGGAGCTGGATCCTCGAGGCGCCTCCGGCGGCACCGTGCGGTTGCGCGGGAGGGAGGAGGACCCCGCCGAGCTCGCGAAGAGCGGCGCTCCGATCCCGCTCCTTCCCGGGGACTACGGTCTGCTCCAGTACGGCCGCTTCGCCGTGTTCTTCCAGTTCGCGGATCCGGTGCGGCTCGCAGCGCGCCGGCCGCGCCTCGACTGGGGGCTGGTGGCGGGCTTCGTGGTGGCGGCGTTCTCCGTGGGCGGGACCTTGTTCGCTCTCAAACAGGTCACACCCGACGATCCGCTGCCCAAACCCCTCGAGCTCACCTCGGCGGCGGAGTTGTCGCGCCAGCTCCGCCTCCCCCCCGTGCCCCCTCCCGTCGAGGCAGCGCCCGGGGGCGCGCCCTCGGAACGCAAAGAAGAGGAACCCGGCGGCGGAGGGAAGGCCATGGCACGTCCGGAGGGGACGCTCGGCAAGCGCGGGCCCGCCAAGGTCACACAAATCCCCGGTCAGCGTCCGGGCCTCGGCGGCATGTCGGACGTGCTGAGCGGCAGCGTCGGGCAGGAGGTGCAGGCGACCCTCGGTTCAATCAGCTCCGTGGCGGCCGCGCTCGGCGGCCTGCGCTCCGATCAGCTCGTGTTGGGGCAAGGCTCGGGGAGTGGGCTCCGCGGTGGAGGGCCCGGCGGTGGTGGCGATGGGCCGGGTGGGGTTCCCTACGGATCGGGCAACCTGGAGACGGGGACGGGAGCGGGCGCCGGCGGGCCGGGCCGCGGCTTGGGGACCGGCCGGGGGAGCGGCTCGGGCAATGGCTCGGGTACGGGCAGCGGCAGCGGCACCTCCGAGCGACAGCTCACCGCGACGAAGGCAACGGCGTCCGGACAAGGGCTCTCACCGGACGCGATCCAGCGGGTGGTGAACTCACGCTATGGCGCCTTCCGAGCTTGCTACGACTCGGCGGCGGCGACTCAGCCCACCCTCGCGGGGACCGTCAGCGTCTCCTTTCGGATCGCGCCGGGGGGCAGCGTGCAGTCGGCGAGCATCAGCGGCTCGTCCCTGGGCAACGCACGCGTCGAGGGGTGCGTGCTCCGCCAGATCAAGCGACTGCGCTTCCCGGCCGCCGACAAGGGGTCGAGCGCCACCTTCCCCTTCGCCTTCAAACCGAGCAAGCGCTGACGCTGGCACGCGCGTGGCATAGTGAGTCCCCCATGAGGTCTCCCCAGCTGGAATCGAGGGCTTCTTTCGACGGCGCCGACCCCGCGAGCCCCCGCGGCGTGGGGGCGGCAACCCGCGGACCCCGACCCCGGTGTGCTCTCGCCGCGGCCTTCACCGCGCTGGTGATTTCTTCGCTGGGGTGCTCCGACGTCGAAGAGACCCGCACTCTGGCACCCCGTCAGGTGGCGATCAGTCGCACGGACGCGCCCATCTACGATGACGGAGAGCTCACGATCTTCGAGTCGAAGATCGGCATCGAGTTCCCCTTGCTCGCCCCCACGCGGGAGCAACGCCGCGCCTTGAATCGACTCGAGACGCCGGCGCCTTATCCGAGTCACCCCTGGATCGAGAACGACGATCTCGAGGTGCAGGTGTCCTGGGTCGTGACGAACCTCGATCCCGAGAGCCACGTGGTCGGGATCCTGGTCGATCCGTGGAACGAGTTCGGGCGGTACTGGCCCGGGTTCTCGTTGGTGGACGCGGACGACGGGGAGTACCTGCCCAACCTCTCGGGCTACGATCTCCTCATCGAGCTGCCGGGGACGGAGGCGGGGACGCGCTCGCGCAGGGCCGGGACGGCCACCTACGACGATCTGCGCGAGATGGCGGTGGACCTCGCGACCGTGATGCAGTTGCTCGAGACCCCGCCCAGCGAAGGCGAGAGCTTCGGCGACGCGGAGCTGCTGGCCATTTACGCCAACCACGCCTTCCACGAGCACAACCGATCGGGCGCGTCGCCGCTGGTGGATCCCTACGTGCCGTCGGTCATCGCCGGCCTCACCGGGGTCGACGTGGGGCTGCGCACCTTCGAGCCCGCCAACGTGGCCCTCGAGGTGGTGGTGGAGCTCGTGCGGCGCGGCGCCGACAGCCCCGTGCCGACCCAGGACGAGGAGCGGGAGCGCCCCCTGCTGAGCCCACCGACGGAGTACATCACCGTGGGCACGGGGCCGTGATCCCGGCTCAGAGCGCGCCGGCGACGAGGCGCGTCAACAGGCGTGCGCGGGCTTCCGCGGGGATGCGCCAGCGGAGCTCGAGTCGATAGGGGGCGGTCGCCCGGAGGGACCAGCCGTCGATCAGCGCGGAGCGTTGGTCTCCTGGGGCGTGGGAGAGCAGATCGTCGCGGGCGTCCTCGAAGAACCGCCCGAGGGCTTCGCAGCCGGATCCATCCTGGGTCACCTGGCAGTCGATCAGTCCGAACAAGCCGTCGTCCCGCAGGGCCCACGCCGCGGCGCGCAAGAAGCGCAAGGGCGTGCGGGCCGCGTCTTCGGGTGGCACGAGGCCGTCGACCCAGCCGTTTGGGAGGGCGACCGTGAGGAGCACGGCGCTGGAGTCGCCGAGGGGGGGCAGGGGCCGCGCGTCTTCCGCAGGGGCGTGGGGGGCGAGCGCCGACGTCATCGAGGCCAGCAGCGCGGCGTGGTGCCCGTGGCGAGCGGCGCTCGGGTGGGCGCCCGCGAGCACCTCGACGAGCGCGTCCGTGCCCCAGGAGGGCGCGCTGGCGAACATCATCGGTCCGCCGTCGCCGGACGAAAGGAGGCGCAGCCCGCCGGGACGGCTCGCGACGTCGATGCCGCCGGGCCAGGGCTCCGACACGGCGCCCCCCGCGAGCATGCGTTCGCGGGCGCAGGCGCGGAAAGCCGCGGTGGCGTCCGTGGACGTGACCAGGAACTCGAGCTCGTCGCCCCCCTCTGCGCCTCCGTCGGCGCGGGCCGGTGGAGCGAGCAGCGCGACGGAGATGCGGCGCGGGGGCGGGATCTGGTCGCAGTCGAGGGCCTCGAGGCGTCCCGAAAGTGGAGTGCCGAGCTGTCCGAGGCGGCCGAGGTCGAGATCGAGGATCGCCCAGGCCTCCGCGGGGAGCGCCTCGCGGGGGCCGTTCTTTGCTGCGTGCTCGGCGGCGACGTTCGAAGGCGGGACCGTGGCCTCGGGGCGCGCGGCGGTCGGGGACGCCTGCTGCTCCTGGCGGTTCGGGCGCCCGAAGAGGACGAGCGCCGCGACGAGGCAGGCGACGACCAGGGCGGCCACCAGGAGCCGTCGCGCGAAGCCGCCCCTCTCCTGCATCCGTCTCGCCTGGATCATGCTCCGGGGATCAGCCGCCGGAGGTCCCGAAGGTCGCGGCCTTCTCTTCGACCCAGGCGATCACCTGGTCCTCCGGCGCGCCGCCGTCGAGCCGGCCCAGCTCCTGGATCCCCGTGGGGCTGGTCACGTTCACCTCGATGAGCCGTCCGCCGATCAGATCGAGTCCGACGAACCAGAGCCCATGCTCGCGCAGGGTCGGTGCGAGATCCGCGACGAGCTCCGCCTCGCCCGCGGTGAGCTTCGTCGCCTCCACGCGCCCGCCCACGTGGATGTTGGCGCGGATGTCGTCTTCCCGGGGCACCCGCAGGATCGCGCCGAGGGGCTCACCGTCGAGCAAGAGCACCCGCTTGTCTCCCTGGCGGATCTCCGGCTGATACTCCTGCACCAGGGCCTGGTCGCGCCCCTCGCGGGTGAGGAGATCCACGAGGGCCCGGTTGTTGCGGTCCCCCGTGGTGAGCGCGACGACGCCGCTGCCCCCGGCGCCGTCCAACGGCTTCAGCACGGCTCGGCCGCCCACCTCTTCCACGAAGTGAAGGATCTCCTCGGGGCTCCGGGTCACGCGGCTGCGCGGCATCCAGCGGGCGAAGCGGAAGGCGAAGAGCTTCTCGTTGGCGTCCCGCAGCCCCGCCGGATCGTTGACGACCAGGGTCTGGTCTTTGACGAGGTCGAGCTCCTGGGTGAGGTGCAGGTAGGCGGTGTCGAAGGGCGGATCCTTGCGGACGAAGATCGCGTCGAGCTCCGTCAGATCGACCACCTCCGGGCTGCCGAGGGTGACGAAGGGCTCCGTCGAGCTCACCGTGACCGAGCGGACCCGGGCGACCACGCGCCCCTCCACGAGGCTCACGTCCTGGGGCTCGCAGTGCAGGCAAATGTGACCGCGCCCCTGGGCGCTGCGCAGGAAGGCGAAGGTGGTGTCCTTGTCCGGCAGCATCGTCGCTGCGGGGTCCATGACGAAGAGGAAGCGCATCGGGATGGGGAAGCCTAGGGACGGGACTGGTCCGGCGCCACCGCCCGGCCTCGGTCCCTCAGCTGGACCGACCTTTTCCCGCCCGGCCGCGGCGGCGCGTGGTAGTCCATCGGGGCTCATGGATTCGAGTCGCCCCGCAGCCGCACCCACCCCGGAGGCCCCCTCGCGCTGGAGGTCCTGGGCCGGCGCTCTGGGCCTCGTCGCGGCGTTGCTCTGGGCGGCGCCGGAGGCCCGCGGACAGAGCACCGACACGGTGCCCGCCCCGCGGCGCGCCGCGGCCACCGAGAGCGTCCAGGCCACGGACGCGGCCATGGCCGTGTTGCGCGCCGGAGGGACGGCCGCGGACGGCGCGATCGCGGCCGCCCTCGTCGCAGGCGTCACCGCGCCGAGCAGCAGCGGCATCGGGGGCGGCGGCTTCGTGCTGGCCTGGGACGCGGAGAAGAGGGCGCCCTTCATCATCGATTTCCGTGAGACGGCCCCCGCGGGGATCGACGGAGACGCCTTCGATCGGCGCCCCTTCCCCCCGGAGGAGCGGGGAAGGCTCGTCGGTGTGCCGGGAGAGGTCCACGGGCTCTTCGAGCTGCATCGCCGGGCGGGCAAGCTCCGCTGGGCGGACCTCGTGGGGCGGGCGGAGCGGCAGGCGCGGCTCGGGTTCGTCGTCGGGCCCCACCTGGCGAATTCGCTCCGCTACTCGTCGTCGGCGCTGGCGGGGCAGCCCGCCTTCGCCGCGCTCTACTACCCTGGAGGGACGCCAGCGCCCGTGGGCACTCGCATCGTGAACACGCGCCTCGCCCAGACCTTGGCGCGTCTCGCCGCGGAGGGCCCCGCCGCCTTGTCCACGGGCCCCATCGCGGCGGAGCTCGTCGAGGTGACGCGGCAGCACGGCGGCGCCCTCACCGCAGCGGATCTCGCGGGGTACAAGACGATCGAGAGGACGCCCCTGCACACCCGCTGGGAGGGCTACGACATCTACACCATGCCGCTCCCCTCGGCGGGCGGGCTGATGTTGTCGCAGCTCCTCCGGTTGTTCAGCGCCGACGAGCTGCGCCGCCTCGGGCACGGGACGCCCGCCTACCAGCACCTGATCGCCGAGGGCATGCGGGGCGCGATCGCGGATCGGATGCGCCACCTGGGCGACCCGGACTTCGTCGACGTCGACGTCGAGGCGCTGCTCGATCCGCGGCGCATGGCCGAGCGACGCCGGAAGATCGCGCTGGATCGCACCCACACGCTGCCGCGCTTCGGCCTCGAAGAGCACGGCACGCACCACCTGGTGACGTCGGATCGCAACGGCAACGTGGTGGCCCTCACCACGACGGTGAACCGGGGCTTCGGGGCGAAGCTGATGGGCGAGCAGAGCGGCGTCGTGCTCAACGACGAGCTGAACGACTTCACCGCCCTCGAGGACGTCGAGCCCTTCGGGATGACGGCCTCGCCCAACCGCGCGCGCCCCGGAGCGCGCCCCGTCTCGAGCATGACGCCGACCCTCGTGGTGCAGCGGGGCCAGCCCGTGCTCGCCCTGGGCGGCTCCGGGGGCCCGACCATCGCGACCAACGTCACCCAGCTCACCCTGGCCGCCCTGGTCTTCGGACAGGAGCCCGCCGAGGCGGTCGCGGCCCCGCGGATTTACATCCCCACCCGAGGCAAGACCCTGCTCGTGGAGGAAGGCACCTCGGCGGAGCACATCGCGGACCTGGAGTGGCGGGGCGAGATCGTGGGCACGATGCCCTTCAAGACCACGGCGGTGCAGATGCTCCGCTTCGATCGGGGCACCCAGGCGGGGGCCGATCCGCGCAAGCACGGGGCCGCGAAGGTGGAGTGAGCGGATGAGGGGGTGAGCCGTCGAGGAGCGCTTCGCCGCCGACGACCCGGGGCCCCTGGAGCGCTCGCGGCGGTGGGGCGTCAGAGCCAGGGGTTGAGGGCCACGTGGGGCGAGGGGCGCAGCAGCGCCCGGGTCGCACGCAGGAGGAAGAACCCACCGACGAGCGCCGCGATCGTCAGCGTGGCGAGGCTCAGCTCCTGTCCGTGGGAGGACGACCAGCCCGCGCTGGCGCTGGCGATCTGGAGGGCACAGGCCGCCGCCGCCAGAGGGACCCCGCGGCCCGTCCAGGTCGACAGCACCTCGCTCCGCTGGAGGTCGCCAAGCACCCCGCGCCACCACAGGACCCCCTGGAGCAACAGCCAGGTCTTGAGCAGAAACAGTGCAGGGCCCACCACCCGAGCCGCGCCGGGGTGCACCGCGGCGAGGCTCGGGGCGCTCCAGCCACCGAGGTAGAGCGCCGCGCCGAGCCCGCAGACGAGGGTGACGGCGAACCACTCGAGGAGACGAGCGAGCCCCCCAGGGATCCCGAGCTGCGGGGCGGCGCCCAGCGGAGGACGGCGCGGTCCCCCTTCGGGGACGCAGGCGGCGACGACCAACGCGAGGCTCACGAGGTGCCAGGGAGCGGCGAAGACGCGCCAGCGGGAGGGGAGCACGCCCTGCTCGGCGACGAGATCCGCGAGATCGAGGGAGCCCACCTCGTACACGATCCCGAACGCCGCGAGCACGATCGGCGACCAGGCCAGGAGCGCCCCCAATACCTCCTGGAGGCCCTGACGGAGCCGGAAGCCGCGCCGACGCCCCCGGGTGGCCGCTGGCTGCCCGCCGAGGACCAGCGCCGCGAGGAGCACGCTCACGAGGGCCGCGAGGAGCAACGCGGGGAAGTCGAGCCAGCCGATCACCCGCGGGTGGCCCAGGGCGATGGCCGACCACAGGGTGAACACGAGGAAGAAGACGACGAAGGGAGCCAGGCGTAAGCCGGCGGGGAGGTGCCTGGAGACACCCCCTGGATGGCAGGTGGCGAGCAGTCGTCCCCAGACGCCGAGAAACCCTCTCCGCTGCTCTCCCTTGCGGGCACCGAGCCGTGCCTCCACCCAGGCCCAGCCGCGGGCGCGGCTCCCGGCGCTCGCGACCAACAAGGCGAGGGCGCCGCCGATCCAGACGAAGGCGCGGGGGAGATCGTCGAGGTCCGCGGCGCGGAAGGCGCCCCGATCCCACACCAACGAGAGCTCGTCTCCCTCCGTGCCGCGCACCGTCACTCGACTCTGCCAGCCGTCGTCTCCGGGCACGAGATCGGCGCGCCCGTCGAGGCGGATCCCATCGAGGGTCAACAGCCGCTGCCCCGCGGTGAGCCCGGAGCGCTCCGCCTCGCTGTCGGGCTGGACCCGAGTCACGACGAGGGCCTCGTCCACGTCGAAGCCCACGAAGGCGAGGAAGCGATCCGCTTCGGCGCGCAGCTCCTCCTCCGCGTCGCGGCGCCGAGCCATGGGCGCAAACCAGTCGAGCACCGCGCCATCGACGGAGCCGCTGAGGGCGGGCGCGCCCGGGTGCAAGCTGGGGAACACCACGGCCACCCGACCGCGGAAGGTCCCGTGGGGGGCGTCCTCGAGGAAGCGTTGGAGCAGCTCGCCGGTGACGGGCAGCGCGAGCAGTGACGAGGACTCCGCCGTCGCCTCGAAGGCGAGACGGACCTGGTGTGGCGCCTTGCCCGGGCGATGCACGGTGCCCGAGAACGTGACGCGCCCGCGCCGGCGATCGGGGAACCCGCTGCCGCTCAGCTCCAACCGACCGCCGCGCTCCAGGGCAGTGGGGCTCACCTCCTCGATCTGGATCAGCTCGGGCGCCCGCTCCGGCGCGCAGGCGAGGGCAAAGAGCGGGAGCAGGAGGAGGAGCAGGAGCGGTCGGAGCAGCGCCACCGTCGGGACGCGGCCTCGTGCGGGAGCGCCTTCGGGGTGGCCCATCCAGTCCTGTATAGAACTGCCGTCGAGTTGGTCGAAATCGCCGGCGGAGTTGGCAGAGAACTTGGCCGCGGTCGCGGTTCTCGTTCCCATTCGAGGATTTCCCCACGAGCGCTTCGATTCGACGGGCCCCGTCGACCGTTCTCATTCGACAAGGGCGCGCCGTGGGGTCATGGTTGACGCTGCGCAGCACGTCTGCGCGCGCCTCACGACGGGAGCGGAGGCGGGCGAGAGATCGCAGGTCCGGGGGGGCTATGGGGAACGTCGAGAGCAGGCACCAGGACGCCTCGGTGCGGGTCATCAAGCGCTACTCCAACCGCAAGCTCTACGACACGAAGACCAGCAGCTACGTCACCCTGATGGGGATCGCGGAGATGGTCCGTGCGGGGGAGCAGGTCCAGGTCGTCGACAACACGACCAAGGAGGACAAGACGGACGTGACCTTGGCGCTCATCATCTCCGAGGAGCTCAAGGCCAACCCGCGCGAGATCCCGCTGGCGGCGCTGCGCGCCCTCGTGAAGAGCCGGGGGGAGCAGCTCCTGCACCAGCTCGAGGAGGGGCCGCTGCGGAGGCTGCTGCGCGGAGCAGCCCACGGAGCCCACGAGCGCGGGGATCAGGGTGAGGGGAGCAGCCCCCAGGTGGGTATCGAGGGGCCGATCGGCCCCGGAGAGATGGCACCGCTGCGCCCGGGGGAGAGCGAGATCGACGAGGAGAGCATGGAGTCAGGGGGCGAGGGCAGGTCGAGTCGTAGTTTTCGCGCTACACTAGAAGAATGGCACCACCTTCTGGATGAGCGCATCCGGGCGGTTTTGCCTCACTGGACGGGTTTCAAGGAGCAGGAACGGCGGTTGGAGGAGCTCAGCCGGCGGGTGGAGCAGCTCGAACGGCGCCTCGGCGCCGCCCCTGCCGCGGAGGACCCGGGCGGCGGGAATGGAGGTCAGCGGGAATAGGGGCTGGCCAGGGGATGTTCTGGGGGAGAATCTCTGACTGGGTCCCCCCGACGACACGTATGAGCCAACCGGAACTCATGACTCCGCGCGAGTTCGAGCTGCAAGCGCTCCCCCATGCGGAGTCGCTCTACGCCGTGGCGCTGCGCATGACGCGCAGGGCCGCCGACGCGGAGGACTTGGTCCAGGAGACCCTGCTGAAGGGCCTTCGGGCGCGTCACCAGTTCCAGATCGGGACGAACCTGAAGGGTTGGCTGATGCGTATCCTCACCAACACCTTCATCAACCGCTACAAGCGCGGCTCCCTCGAGCGCACCGTGCTCGGTGGTCCCGAGGTGGATCCGCTCTCCGACGGCTGGATCAGCACGGAGACCATGCGCGCCCTCCGCGACCCGGAGTCCCAGGCCCTCCGACCCATCCTCGCGGAGGAGATCCAGCGCGCGTTGGACAGCTTGCCCGAAGACTATCGGTTGGCCGTGCTGCTCGTGGACGTGCAGGAGCTCTCCTACAAGGAGGCCGCGGACGCGATGGGGTGCCCCGTGGGGACCGTCATGTCGCGGCTCCATCGCGGGCGCCGGCTCCTCAAGGGGCGCCTGGTCGATCAGGCGCAGGCCCTCGGGTTCGGCGGGGCGCCGCTCCCACGTTCTGGCCCTGGCGGGGAGCGGGAGGGGAACGCCGGGAAGGCGGACGGTGCGACGGAGCAGGACGCGCTCGTCGACCTACAGGAGTACCGTAGCCAAAAGGTGAGGGCGCGATGACCCGCTGTCACGAGATCCGACCCTATCTCGAGGCGTTCGTCGACGACGAGCTGTCGACGGACAACGCGCTCCGGGTGGAGGAGCACCTCGGCAGTTGCTCGACCTGCGGCGAGGAAGTGCGGCTGACGCGGGCCTTGAAGCGCAGCCTCCGCGACACGATCCTCGAAGAGAACCGCCCCACGCTGGCGTTTCGGACGCGGCTGGCGGAGGTGCTCGCCGAGGAGGTGGCCCGGGAGGAGCAGCGCGCGCCGGTGGCCATCCCCTGGCGCAAGCGGGTGACTCCGGTCGCCTTTGCCGCGGCGGCGGTGGCGGTGCTGAGCCTCTCGAACGGCGAGTGGTCGAAGCTGTCCGGGTGGAGCACTTCTCTGTCGCTCTTGTCCGGCGAAGCGGCGAGCAGAAGCCACGACGACGAGAGCGCTCCCACCCATCAGGGCGCGTCGGTCGTCGCGAACCCGCAGAAGATCATCGATCAGCTGGTGCAGTACCATCAGGCTGCTACCGAGCCGGAGGTGACGGATCGCTCGGCGCTGCTCCGGTTCGAGCCCCAGGTGGGGGTCCCGATGCGGATCCCCGAGCTGCAGCAGTATGGAGCTCGCTTCTTGGGGGCGAGCGTCGTGCCCGTGGAGCGGCACCGGGCCGCCTCGCTCCGCTACAACCTGGGTGAGCATCGGGTCACCGTGTACCTGTTCAATCCCCAGGTGGTGCCGGTGCGTTCGCTGCAAGAGCTGCAGCTGCGGGTGATCGGAGATCGAGCGGTCTTCGTCGGGATGCGCAACGGCTACTCCATCGCCGCGATCGAGCAGCGCGGCGTGGGGTACATGATCGCCACGGATCTGGACGATCGGGAGAGCGCCGAGCTCCTGGCCTCGATCCGCTGAGGCCGCGCTACGGGCGTCGTTTCCGTGCGCGCCTCTGCGCCGCGACGGCGCCGCGCCGTGAGCAGCGCGCGATCGGGGGCGTCCGCTATTGCGTCGTTCGTGAGTTTCTGGCGACGGGGGCGGCGGCGCGAACTGCACCGCCGCCGCGCTCACGTCGCCGCTCGCCGTTGGGAGCAGCGCATCCGCCCGCAGGGAGCCGCGCGTCACCTCGTCTCAGCGGACGACGGTGACGGGGCAGGGGGCGTGTCGCATCACGGTCTCGCTCACGCTGCCGAGCAAGAGCTCCTTCATCGGCGAGAGGCCGCGCGTCCCCATCACCACGAGATCGAAGCGGTCGCTGGTGGCGATGGCGACGATCTCCTTGCCGGGATCGCCCAGGGTCACCTTGGTGTGCACCGTCGGTGTTCCCACCTCGGCGATGGCCTCGCGGGCGGCGTCGAAGCTCCCCTGCGCGACCCTCTGGATGGTCTGGTCGAACTCCGCCTGCGGCAGCTGGTGGAGCCCGATGCAGGCCGCCGAGGGGTTGTCGAACACGTGTAGCAAGGTGAGCTCCGCGCCCGTCGCGAGGGCGAGGGTGGTGGCGAAAGCGGCCGCCGAGTTGGCCCCCTTGGAGCCGTCGACGGGGACGAGGATGGATCGAAGGTGCATGGGGTCGAGTGTAGGAGGTTCGGCCGGTGCGTGCGTGAGAAAAACAGGAGCGGGGCCCGGGCAGCTCCGAGCGGTGGTGGGGCGCGCGGCGTGGGGCCGTGCGGCGTGACTCGAGCGGCGGTCGTGGCGCGGTGGCCCTGCAGCCGGCCACCGTGGCGAGGCGTGCCAGCGGCCGCGCGGCTGGGACGTCGCCGAGCGCCGCCGAGGGCGCCCGTCGTTCCCGGCGTTCAGCGGGGCGCGTTCCCGCGGATCTGCTTTTCCCGCTGACCGAGCTCGCCGATCGCCTCGAGGCAGCGCTCGGCGATGGCGCGATACACGCGGGGAGAGCCCCGCTCCTCGAGCAAATCACCGAAGTCGATGGGCGGGCCGAACACGACGTGGATCGGCGGCCCCTTGCGGTTGAAGTTGCCGCGCACCTGTCGCGGGAGATCGTTCAGCAGGCCGTTCACGAAGACGGGGACGACCGTGACGCGCGACTCGTGGATGACCTTGCCCACGCCCGGTTGTGCGGGGAGGAACGTGTAGGGATCGTCGTCGCGCTTGCGGGTCCCCTCGGGGTGCAGGCCCGCGAACACACCGCCGCGGCGGAGCAGCCAACCGAGCTCCGACAGGGCGGCGGGGTTGAGCATCGCCTTGCGTCGCTCCCGGAAGATCGGGGGATACATGGCGAAGAAGCTCATGATGCCGTTGACGAACCAGCCGGTGATCGAGTCGTAGAAGAAGTTGCTCCGCACCGGGAACACGATGCGTTTGCGGAGTCCTCCGCGCACGAGCGTCGCCGTGACGACGTAGAGATCGAAGAAGCTGCGGTGGTTCGCGACGACCAGGATGCTCTCGGGCCCGTCCAGGGGCGGTAGATGCTCGAGGCCGTGGACGTGGCGCAGGTGCTTCGTGCAGTGGTGGATCCAGGCCTGTCCCACGGTGCGTTGGCCGAAGCGCAGCAGGCGGTCCAGCCAGCCCGGCTCGAAGGATCTCCGGATCCAACGGAGCTGGAGGCGCTCGATGAGGGACAGGCGCCGCCGGCCGAGCTCGACGAGATCGGGGCGCGCGATCGGCCGGCGCTCGGAGCGCTGGATTCCCTGACTCTGGTCTTCCTGGTCCGGGGTCTCCCGTCGCCGAGCGCCTTGCTCCTCTGTGTGCTGCGCCGTGTCGTCTGGCCCGGTCTGCGCGCTGGGGGAAGTGTGCGATGGGTGCACGGCTCGTCTCAGTTCGCAGGATCCCGGAACAGCACGTCGACGTATCCCGGCGGCGGGATGTGGGGCGCGACCCGCTCCATGACCGCCTCCGCGAGCACGTGGCGATCCACGTCGTGACGGGCGAGGCGCAGGGTGATCGTCGGGTGAGGCTCGCGGTCCCGCTCGGGGTTGAAGGTGACCTCGACGTCGGCGCCGCTGAGCTCGTCGTGGGCCTGGACCGCCTCCGCCAGGGCCGCGTGGAGCGCCTCGGGGAGGGGCTCGGCTCCCGCGACCACCTGGGTCCCCTCGCCCAGGCTCTCCGGCAGCTCGCTCACGTAGCCCACGAGGGGGAGCGCCTGGCCCTGCGCGAGGCTGCCGATCTCGTCGCGGCGCAGCATCAGCTCGTCTTCGGCGCCCGCGTTGATCACCAGCCCGAACACTTCCTGGTCGTCGATGACCTGCAGCGCCATGTCGAGCACGAACTGCGCGGGCACGCTGCAGAACTTCAGCTCCTCACCGCTGGTCGTCCAGCCGAGCTGCGCGCGCATGACCTCCATGAACTCCGGCCGCGTGTAGGCGACGCAGTACATGTTGTGGTCCTCGTCCAGAATCATGTGGGGGCGGAACGTGAGCTCCTGCTCGATCTCGATCCGCTCCCCTTCGGGCGCGTCCTCGATGTCCTCGGCGAGCGGCACCAGCAGCTCACCGTCGGGCAGTCGCTCCACGAGCACCTGCACGTCGCTGCGCAGCCCCCTGCGGGCTCGTCGGACGGCGTCGGTGAGGTCCTGGAGCTCTGGGGTGTCGTGATCGTGGCCGTCGTGATCGGTCATGTGCGGGACCTATCACGGTGTCGATGCCGTGGCACGCACCGCCGCCGGGCAGCCGTGGGGCGCGGCTCGAGCGGCGCGTTTCGCGGCGCGCGCCGTGGCACCGCGCCGTGGAACCGCGCGTGTCCGAGGGCGTCATCGGGTTTCTCGCGAGGCTTCTCGGGGGTGAGCCTCTTCTCTGCTCGCGACCTGGCCGCTATCTTGGATGGGTCGGCCCCGCGCTCTCGCCGGAGTCTGCCAGAGTTCATGAGCCCCATCGACTTCTTCGAGCTCCTCCGCAAGCACTTCTCGTCGCGACGGCGGCGCATTTGGTTGGGCAACGGACGAGCGCACGTCGAGCTCCGGCACGGCACCGGTGAACAGCTGCGGCGGGTGGCCGACCACCTGGCGACGGCGGTCGACCAGCTGCCCGAGCTGCGCTGGGTAGAGGTCCACGCGTCGACGCGGCGCGCGGTGCTCGCCTACCGACCGGGCTCCCTCGGGACGGAGGAGCTCGAGGCGTTGGTGACGGAGGCGGAGCTCAAGGCAGGGCTGCAGGAGGCGGCCTTCGTCACGCGCCATCATCCGGCGGACACGGAGCCCGAAGAGGGGCTCCTCATCGAGCTGGTGGCGGAGTCCCTCGGGCTGTTGATCGGCGCGGGCTTGAAGCTCTCCGTCGTGCCGAGCTCGCGCCTGGCGGCGACGCTCGCCTCCGTGCTCGTCGTGGTGCGGGCCACGCCGCGCCTGCGCAGCTGGTTCGACGAGCGCCTGGGGCCCGAGCGGACGGACATCATCCTGGGTGTCTCCGTGAGCCTCCTCACGGGCTTCGCGCAACGCCCCGTGAGCTCTCTGGTAGGCTTCGTCGAGAAGACCGCCTTCGCGCGGGAGTACTCCGCGCAGCGCGCGCTGTGGGCCCGCCGAGAGCCCGAGCTGTGCGCGGGCGCGGGGGGCAACCCCTTCGTCGGTCGCGGCGAGGTGGAGCGCCCACGACCGCTGCCCCGGGGGCCCATCGAGGAGTACGCGGATCGGGCCTGGGCCGTGTCTTTGGGCAGCTTCGGGGTGAGCTTCGTCACGACCCGCAGCGTGCAACGGGCGGTCGGCGCCCTGTTCGGCGCGCTGCCGCGTCCGGCCCGCCTCGGGCGCGAGATCTTCTCCGCGCGTCTGTCCCGCGTGCTCGCGGCGCGGCGCGTGCTGGTGCTCGACTCGGAGGCGCTGCGTCGCCTGGACCGGGTCGACTGCGTCGTGCTCCAGGGCGACCTCCTGCCCGCGGCGCGCTTCCGCGTGGGCCGGGTGCTTTGCCGCGGCTCCATCGAGGAGCACGAGGCGCGTGCCCTGGTCGAGCGCATGTTCGATCCCGAGGCGCCCCTGTCCGTCGGTCGCGCGGGGGATCTGAGCCTCGGCCCGCTGCCGCGACTCGGGGCGGAGCCGGCGCTCGCCGGCGAGCGGGGAGCCCGCGAGCTCTCGACGGGAGGCGGGTTGGTCCTCGGCTTGGCGCGGCAGGGGCACCTGGTTGCCCTGGCCGAGGTGCAGGTCCAGGCTCGGGTCGGCCTCGACGAGCTCGTGCAGGCGGCTCACGACGCGGGCATGCGGGTGGTGGTGGCCTCCGACAACGAGGAGATGCTCCAGGCGATCCCCGCCGACGACGTGATCGGTGAAGGGGAGGCGATGCGCCGCGGGGTACGACGGCTGCAGCGAGAGGGCAGCGTGGTGTGCGTCGTCGCCCAGGGAGAGTCTCCGGGGCTGGAGGTCGCCGACCTCGGCGTGGGGCTCACGAGCCCGGGCGCTCCGGTGCCCTGGTCCGCGCACCTGCTGTGCCGCGACGATCTCACGGACGTGCGCTTCCTCATCGAGGCCGCCATCGCGGCGCGGGAGGTGAGCCGCCAGAGCGTGAACGTGGCTCTGGGTGCGGCCAGCATGGGCGCGATCGTGTCCGCTGGCGGCCTCGTGCCCATGACCGCGGCGCGCGTCCTCACGGTGGTGAACCTCGCGTCGCTGCTCTCGATGGCGAACGGCTATCGCATCTGCGGCGAGCTGCAGAGGAAGCCCCTGCCGCCGCCCCGCGATCCCACCCCCTGGCACGCCCTCGATCCCGAAGGTGCCCTCGCGCGCCTGGGCACGTCCCGCGAGGGCCTGGATCGCCGCGCGGTCGCCGCGCGTCGCAGGACGCCCCAGTCCCGCAAGTCCGCGGTGTTCGAGCTGGGCTCCGCGATCACCGACGAGCTGTTCAGCCCCCTGGCGCCGCTGCTCGCCGCCGGAGCGGCCCTGTCGGCGGCCGTGGGGTCCCTCGCGGACGCGGCCATGGTCGGCGGCGTCGTCGGCGTGAACGCCCTGGTCGGCGGCGCGCAGCGGTTCCGCACCGAGCGCGCCATCACGGATCTGACGCGCTCCTCCCGTCGCAAGGTCGCGGTGCGCCGCGACGGCCACGTCACGGAGATCGACGCGGAGGAGCTGGTGAAGGGCGACATCGTCCTCCTCGCCGCGGGGGACGTCGTGCCGGCGGATTGCCGCGTCATCGAGACGGACTCCCTCGAGGTCGACGCGTCGGGGCTCACGGGGGAGTCACTCCCCGTGAGAAAGGCGGCGGAGCCGTGCTTCGAAGACAGCGTGTCCGATCGGAGCTCCATGCTCTACGAGGGCACCTCCATCGCGAGCGGCCACGTGACGGCCTGCGTCGTCGCCGTGGGGCAGGAGACGGAGGCGCGTCGTGGCGGCGCGGCGTTCCGTCGGACCGCGGTCGACACGGGCGTCGAACGGCGCATGCGCGATCTCATCGACCTGACCGGCCCCGTCGCCTTCGCGGCAGGCGTCGGCGTGGTGGGGTCGGGGCTACTGCGCGGGCGCAAGCTCGAGGATCTCGTGGGCACCGGCGTGAGCCTCGCCGTGGCCTCCGTGCCGGAGGGCCTGCCCTTGCTGGCGACGGCGGCGCAGCTCGCGGCCGCGAAGCGGCTGAGCGTCCGCGGCGCCCTGGTGCGCAACGCGCGCAGCATCGAGGCGTTGGGGCGCGTGGACACCCTCTGCGTCGACAAGACGGGCACGGTCACGGAGGGGCGCATCGAGCTCGCCGCCCTCTCGGACGGAGAGCTGCTCGAGCCCCTCGCCGAAGCGGCACCCGAGCGGCGGCGCGTGCTCGGCGCGGCCCTGCGCGCGAGCCCCCAGGCGCCCGGGGACTGGTCGCGCTCCGATCCGACGGACGTCGCGTTGTGGCGCGGCGCGCGGCGCCTGGACATCTCGCCCCTCGACGGCTGCCCCGGGTGGCGGCGGGTGAGCGAGCTGCCCTTCGAGGCGGGGCGCGGGTACCACGCCGTCGTGGGGCATGGCGCGGCGGGCATGATGCTGTCCGTGAAGGGGGCTCCGGAGGTTCTGCTCGAGCGCTGCGTGCGCTGGCGGACGGCGGACGGCGAGCGGGAGCTGGACGCCGAGCTGGGCGGTCATCTGGCGCGCCGCGCCACGGAGATCGCGCGCCGCGGGCTGCGCGTGCTCGCCGTCGCCGAGTCGACGGGCGACGGCGCGGTCGATCCGACGATCCTGGAGGATCTCACCTTCGTGGGGTTCATCGCCTTGCGCGATCCCGTGCGCCCCACCGCGCGTCAGGCGCTCGCGGCGATCCGCTCCGCGGGGGTCGGCACGGTGATGATCACCGGAGACCATCCGAGCACCGCGCACGCCATCGCCGTGGAGCTCGGGCTCGCGGCGGATCCGGAGGTGATGAGCGGGACGGAGCTGTCGCAGCTGACGGACGCGGAGCTCGACGCCCGCCTGCCGGACGTCACCGTGTTCGCGCGGGTGACGCCGTCCCAGAAGGTGCGCATCGTGCGCGCCCTGCAGCGGGTGGGCAGGACGGTGGCGATGGTGGGCGACGGCTCGAACGACGCTCCGGCCATTCGTCTGGCGAACGTCGGCGTGGCCATCGGGCACCACAGCTCGGAGGCGGCGCGGAACGCGGCGGACGTCGTGCTCACCGACGAGCGCATCGAGACGCTCGTGGACGCGATCGCCGAGGGGCGGGCCCTCTGGATCTCCGTGCGCGACGCGGTCTCGATCCTCGTGGGCGGCAACCTGGGCGAAATCGGGTTCACCCTGCTCGCGGGGCTCCTCGCCGGGCGGCCCCCCTTGAGCGCCCGCCAGCTGCTCCTGGTGAACGTGCTGACGGACGTCGCGCCGGCGATGGCCATCGCCCTCAAGCCTCCGAGCCGCCAGACCCTCGAGGCCCTCGCCCACGAGGGACCCGAGGCCTCCTTGGGAGCGCCCCTCACGCGAGACATTGGCGTGCGCGCCCTGGTGACCGCCTCGGGGGCGGGCGCCGCGTGGACGGCGGCGCGGCTCATGGGGGACCGCAAGGGCGCGAGCACGACGGCGCTCCTCGCGCTCGTGGGGACCCAGCTCGGGCAGACGTTGGCCTCCGGCGGTCTCACGCCCATGGTGCTGGGCACGAACGTGTTGTCGGTGACGACCCTCGCGGCCATCGTGCAGACGCCGGGTCTGAGCCGCCTCTTCGGGTGTCGTCCCCTGGGCCCCGTGGGGTGGGGGATCGCGCTGGCGTCCTCCGCGGCGGCGACCGCTGCGGGCACCTTCGTGCCGCCGCTGGTCGAGGACTGGCTCTACCGCACCCGACGGGAGGACGGTCCCCTCTGGATCCCGGAGATCCTGCACCTCCCGGAGCCTCCCGTCGCAGCCCTGGAGGGCGAGATCGCGGAAGGCCCTCCTAGTGCGCGGGGCCGCCTCGAAGGCGACGGCTGAGGCGCGGGGCGGCCTCGACGACGACGGCCGAGGTGCGGGCTCCGAAGGACCCGAGCCTGGAACGACCCGAGCCAGGAAGGCGTCACGAGCCTTCTCAGACCCGCGTGAGCCAGTCGGCGCGCTGCGGATCCTTGCCCGTCACCGCCCTCAGGTAGGCGCGCTGCAGCGCCGCGGCTGCCGTGTTGCGGCCAGTCGCGAACTCGACGCCGTCGAGCTCCCGCACCGGGGTGACCTCCGCCGCCGTCCCGGTCATGAAGATCTCGTCGGCCCGGAGCAGGTCCTCGCGGGTGAAGGAGCGGATCTCGATGGGCATGTGGAAGTCTTCCTCCGCGATCCGGAGGATGCAGTCGCGGGTGATGCCCGGCACGATCGAGGACGTCTCGTCGTTGGTCACCAGGCGCCCGGCCTTCACGAAGAAGATGTTCTGTCCCGTCGCCGAGGACACGGTGCCGTCCTGGTTGAGCAGGATGGCGTCGTCGTAGCCGCGATCCATCGCCTCGTGGGCGGCGAGCACGTTGTTGGCGTAGTGCCCGCTGGCCTTCGCCATGGTGGGCAACATGGTATGATGGAATTTTCGCCAGCTGGAGATCGTCACGCGCACCCCGTTGCGCAGGGCGCCCTCGCCGAGGAAGGTGCCGAGCTCACGGATGGCGATGAAGACGTGGACGGGGCAGGCGCGCTTCGGCTTCAGGTCGATGGGCCCCTCGCCGAAATACACGAGCGGGCGTAGGTAGCCGTCGGAGATGCGGTTCTTCCGGGTGACCTCCACGCAGGCGGCCTGGAGCGTCTCTGCGTCGTAGCTGACCTGCATACCGTAGAGACGTGCCGAGCGCTGCAGCCGCTCGATGTGGTCCTCGAGGCGCAGCAGCACGGGCCCGTCGTCCGTCGGGTAGCAGCGGATCCCTTCGAACACCGCCGTGCCGTAGTGCAGGGCGTTCGCATAGTAGTGGACGCTCTGCCGGCTGGCCTCACGGATGTCCCCGTTCCACCAAATCCAGCGCGCCAAGGTCTGACCTCGCGGGCGAGGCAGGGTGAGGATGTCGTCCTCGGGGACGCCGGAGAAGTTGGGCCACTCGTTTTGCATGGGGGTCATCGTCAGGCTGAAGCGCGCACTGAAGCGTAGTCGAGGCGGGAGGGAGGCTCCAGTCGGCGCGCGGGTTCGTCAGAGGTACGTCACCACCCAGGTGGCGCCGACCCAGGCGCCGAGGGCCGAGCCGAGGGTGGCCAGGACGGCGACGAGCAGCACGCGGGTGACGCGGTTGCGGTACATGCTCCCCACGGAGCGTACCGCCTCCGGCACCCCCTCGCAGTCCTCGACCCGCGGGCGACGCAGCCACGCCTCCACGAGGCCGGCCACCATGCCGGTGTTGATGGTGGGATTGAGAGAGGTGATCGGTGAGGCGATGAACGCGGCGAGCACCGTCAACGGGTGGGCCAGCGCCACGATGCTGAACAGGGCGGCGATGATGGAGTTCGGGAGCGCCCACGCCAACAGCATGTCGCGCAGCCCTTCACCGGAGTGCTTGTAGTAGCCCCAGGAGAACGCCAGGAGCACGATGGTGGGGATCACCCACTTGAGGGCCCGCGCCCAGCGGGAGGGGGGCGGCAGCTGACTCAGCTCGTCCCGATCGACACGCGCGCCGAGGTGCGTGAGCATGCCCTCCACGTGCCCCGCGCCGACCACCGCCACGATGCGCTGACCGGGAGCCTCCTGGATCTTGGACATCAGGAAGCGGTCGCGCTCGTCGATCAACGGCTCCTTCACGCCGGGGAGCGCGTTCGCCAGCTCCTGCATCACCTCGCTGATGGTGTCCTGATCCTTGAGCTGTTCGATGCGCTCTTCGTCGACCTGCTGGACCGCGAAGGGGGCGACGAGCAGCTCGCTGCCGAGCTGCACCTTGTTCCAGAAGGACAGGTTCGCCCAGGTTCGCTTCAGGGTCGCCTGGATGTCCCGGTCCGCCAGCACCAGCTCGGCGCCCGTACGCTCCGCCTCCTCCACGGCCGCGAGGAGCTCCGCTCCGGGGCGCACTCCGAGCCGCTCACCGATTTTGCGCTGATAGCTGCTCAAGGCGAGGCTCGTCAGCAGGAACAGCACGCGCTTCTGGCGGATGACGGTGAAGACGTCGAGGTTGCGCCACTGCTCCCCGTTGACGAGCGTGTCGTAGCGGAGCTGGTCGAGCTCGACGCAGACCGTGTCCGGCCGCACCTCGTCGATCACGCGTCGCACCTCCTCCACGCTGCGCCGGGAGACGTGGGCGGTGCCCACGATGAAGATCTCTTTCCCGTCGTATTCGACGCGGCTGACGTGGCCTGCCTCTGCCATGGGGAGCGAAACCTAACGGAAAATCCGCCCCGGAGCGACCGCGCCGCGGCGACGCCACGGAGTCGTCGTCCGCACGCCCCGGGGCGGCCCCTCTAGGCTATAGGAGGCGCATGTTCTCTCGCCGCAGCTTCGTGCCTCCCGGAGACAACGAGCTCTCCGCGCTGCACCGGCGCAACCCGGGTCCGCACCTCGACTGGAGCCTCGCCAACCCGACGCGCGTCGGGCTCGAGCGGCCAGACTTCGCCGCGATCCTCGGACGTGGACGGGGGCCCTATGTGCCCGACCCGCGCGGCTGGCGCCCGGCGCGGGAGGCCGTCGCCGACATCTATCGCGGGCGCGGCGTCGACCTGGGCGCGGACGACGTGGTCCTCACCGCGAGCACGAGCGAGGCGTACTCGTACCTGCTGACGACCTTGTGTGACCCCGGCGACGCCATCGCCGTTCCCGAGCCGAGCTATCCCTTGTTCGAGCACCTGGCACGGCTGCAGGCCGTGGAGGTGGTGCGCTACCGGCTCGCCTACGACGGCGCCTGGCACCTCGATCCGGAGTCCCTGGCGCGGATCGTCGGACCGCGTGTTCGCGCGATCTTCGCGGTGAGCCCGAACAACCCGACGGGCTCCTTCCTCAAGCCGGACGAGCTCGAGCGGCTCTGGGGTTTCGGCGTGCCCGTGGTGGTGGACGAGGTGTTCCGCCCCTACCGCTGGTCGACCTTCGAGGGACCGATCGCGGAGCCCCTCGCGCGCGCGCCGGTGCTCACCTGTGTGCTGGACGGGCTGAGTAAGCGCATCGGCGCCCCCGAGCTGAAGCTCGGTTGGATCGCGCTCGCGGGGCCTCAGGAAGAGGAGGCGCTCCGCCGGCTCGAGTACGTCGCCGACACCTTCCTGTCCGTGTCGAGCCCCGTGCAGCGCGCTCTCCCCGAGCTCTTGCGCGCCGGCGAGCCCTTCCGCGCCCTGCTGATGGAGCGCATCGAACGCAACTTGGCGGCGCTCCGGACCGCGACGGCGGGCTCTCCGGTCACCGTGCTCCACGGCGAAGGGGGCTGGTACGCGACCCTGCGCCTCCCGGCGGTGCTCGACGAGCCCGCGTGGCTCGAGGAGCTGCTGCGTCGGGAGCGGCTCGCGCCGCATCCGGGGTGGCTCTTCGACTTCGAGCAGGGCCCGTCGTTCGTGGTCAGCCTGATCCTCCCGGAGGCGGAGTTTGCGGACGCGTCGCGGAGGCTGGTGGCCTGCGCGACGCGTCGCTGTTCGTGAGGCGCCTCGGCGGCTTGGTAGCGGCTCAGTGGCTCAGCGGCGCCTCGGCGTCTCGGGGGCAACCTCAGCGCTGAGCGTGCAGTTCGCGGCGGCGCATGATGAAGCCGACCAGGACCGCTCCCGCCACGAGCCAGAGCAGCGGCTGGTCGTGGCTCGGGCCGTGGTGGCAGCCGCAGGAGCCGGGCTTCTCCTCGATCGACGGCGGCGCGGAGCCGTCGTCGTCCTCGGCGCCCTCCACGTCGTAGGCGTCGTCGCTGGCCGCGTCGTCGTCGTGGTCGCTCGCGCTCTCCTCGGACGCTTCGGGCTCTGCCTTCTCCTCGGCGGGCTCCTCTTTCTTCTTCTTGCCCGTGAAGATGATGCTGCGGCGATCGATGATCTCGTTCTCACCGTCGAACTTCAGGACGGTGGGGGTGCCGATGGTCTGGCCGCTGCGGGAGTCGCGGATGGTGACCTTGTACTCGCCCGCCTCGTAGCCGTGGGCGCGCGTCACCTTGAAGGAGAACTTCGTGCGGCTCTGGATCTGCCCGCTGCCCGGGTCCATGAACCCCACGTCGACGCTCTCGATGAGCGGCTGTCGGTGCTGGAGCGCGATCCGCTGTTCGACCAGCTTGTCCCCGTCGACCATGCTGCGGTCGAAGTAGGCGATGGGCTCGAACTCGAACCGCATGGGCAGGTGCGCCATGTCCGGCGCCCTGGGCAGAAAGATCTTGAGCTCGAGGTACCAGGACTTGTTGGAGGTACGCTCCTTGATGGTCTTGCTCTTCCATTCGACGCGGCCCGCGGCCTGGGCGGGCGTCGTGGCGGCCAAGACGACGAAGAACGTGCTGGCCAGCAGGAGCAAGCGGGCCAAGGTCGAGGAGACGAACCGTGGCAATGACGTCTGATGATTCAAAGTTGGATACCTCCTGGCCGAACGCTACACGCACGGGCTGCGGACACACAAGCCGCGGCCAGGGGGACCATGACCGCCGTCGCGGCGGCGCCCCCGGGCGCGCCGCGTCGTGATGGGAGGACGGGCGTGCTCCCCGGGCGGCTCAGTCCTCACCGAAGCTGGGCGGGGAGGGGATCGTGTCCCGCGGCTCGGCGGGCTCGACCGGCGCGTCGTCTCGCCGGGGGACCTTCTCGGTGGGTCGTGCCGGCGCTGCTCGACCGGTCATCTCGTCGTTGGCCCAGCCCTGCGCGGAGAACGTGACGTCGAGCTCCGGCCCGCGCGGGCTCACCGTCGTGTCCGGCGGGAGCTCTTCGAGTTCTCCGGTCCCTTCCTCCAGTGCCGGGGGCGCGATTGCCCAGCGTTGCAGTTTCCCCACCATGAGTCTCGTCACTCCAGAGTTCCTTGGGGGGCCTGGCGCACCCCCGAAGCCCCTAGCGGACACTGTCCGCCCTTTTTGTCCCCCGGGGCAATATTCGGCCTTCCGATTCAGAGCAAGTACACGGGATCGGTCATTTGTCGCAATCGATCCGTCGAAGACTGCAATTCAACCGTCTGAGTGGATTCTATTCCGCGGCGATGCCCAACGACGGCGGCCGGATGGGGGTCAGACAGCGAAACAGGAGGGCCGGGACGTCGTGTTGATTCCGGTACACGACGGGCGGGCTCCCCTCCGACGTGGTCGCCGGGGGAATCAGCGGGACGCTGTGCTCGGCGGGCAGATCGACCAGCTGCCCGGAGACGAGCCACTCGAGCCGGCGGGTCATCGCTCCAGGGAGGGTCGGTCCGTCGCCATCGCTCGTCGGTGCGGGGCTGGAGTCGGCTCCCCAACGCGCCGCCTTGCCCGGGTCGATGCGGAGCAGCTCGAGGGTCGCTTCAGGGCTGCTGAGGAGCTCGAGGCGACTCCCGTAGGGCGTCGCCTCGGGCACCTGGTTGTAGGCGCCCCGCGTCCGAGACACCTCGACGGAGGCGCCGCGGGCGCGGCCCGCGAGGGCCTGGGGTTTGTCGAGGCGGATGCCCACCTCCTGCACGGCGGGGTGGGCGGCGAGCAACATCGCCGCGGCCTCCTCCGCGGCCACTTCCAGCAGGCGATACTCGCGGAAGCGGAGCAGGGCGGTCACCTCGTCCGCGACCTGGGAGTAGTCGGCGGTGTCGTGGATGTAGCCGCTGCGCCCGGCGCTCGATAGATCGAGCCCGAGCCGCACGTCGATGCGCAGAGGTTGCTCGCGGCGCCGTTCGTAGGAGCGCACCCCGACGATGCAGCGCAGCTCCAGCCCCTCGATGCGAATGACATCCATAGACGGACGCCACTAGCGCCAACCTCCCAGAGGAGCAACGACCGTCGACAGGATCGGAGCTTCGGGGCCCTGCGGCGGGCGAGGGGCCACCCACCGGTCGCCCGAGGACCGCTTGGACCTCCCGACGGCGCGCGATCCGGCGGAAGACGCTGGTCGCGACGGCGCCCTAGTGGGTGACGCGGGGTTTGCTCTCCATCTCCACGAAGGAGATGGGCCACGCCAGCATGTCGCGGGTCCAGTGTTCGGTGCCGGCGACGCGGAAGTCGACTCGCAGCTCGTACTGTCCCAGCACGGGAGGGAAGGGCAGCCCGAGGGTCCGGGTGCGGTAGCGGGGGGTGGCGCAGGTGTGCCGCACCACCTCGGACAGAGTCTCGAGGCCCGTGTCAGCGACGAGCGCGAAGCGCATCTCCAGGGTCGAGCCCAGCTCGTCGGGAGCCAGGCGGAAGTAGGCGTGGAGCTCGAGGGGCAGGAGGTTGTTCGGAGGCGGGGGCGCGCCGGGGGGCACGTTGACCTGCTCGACCAGGTTGAAGAGCGACACGTTGTTGCTCTGCTGATCGAGGCTCGAGCCCGCGCTAATCCCGAGCAGATAACATTGGGGCATGACGATGGAGAGGGGCTGGGCCCTGGGAGTCGGGGAAGGGGCCTCGGAGGTCCGCCGAAGTCACGAGCTACCGAGGAGCGGCCAGGGACTGCCGGTGGCATAGCGAAGCAAGGCGCTCGACCCAAACAGGAAGATGGACAGCGCGACTCCCCGCGCGGCCCTCTCGGCGCGAGGGCCGGCACCTCGCTCCCCGGCGAGGGCCGCGAAGAGGCGAGCGAGCACCCACGCGGTGGCCGCCCAGCCCAAGACGTAGGCGAAGGCGCGCCAGGGGACGCCGCTCGCGGTCGTCGACAGCTGGCCCGCGAGCTCCGAGAGGTGACGTCCGGCGCTCCAGCCTTCGAGTCCCGCCGGCAGGCGAAACCGGAACACGTAGTCTGCGGCGCAGGCGATGGCCGCCGCTGCGATGAGGCCGTCCCCCAGCCGTCGATGCGCGCCCGCTGCTCGCGGCGCGCGGGAGGTCGCCGCCCACAGGCAAGTGGACACCCAGGGGAGCCAGACCAGGAGCGCCTCCAGGGGCCAGGGCAGCCAGGGACGCACCAGGGCCGCCGAGGTGGGGCCCCACCACAGCAGGATCACGTGAACCGCGATCGCCACCGCGGGCACGAGGGCAGCGCCGCTGGCCGCAGGTGGCTGTTTGGCGGCGAGCATGTGCTAGAGGAGCCCCTATCTGTCCGCTCCCGGACCGTCAAGGTTCGGCCACGAGCCCGCCCGCGATGCCGAAGACCCGAGGTCTGCCCCCTTCCGTGTTGGTCCTCGCGGCCCTGGTGGGCCTCGGCGCACCGACCGCGTGCGGGGGCAATCGCGCCGAGGATGTGACCATCGCGCCAGCCCTCGCCGCCACTCCGCGAGCCCAACGGGAGCTGCGCGCCCTCGAGAGCGCCTGGGAAGCGGCGAGCGTGCGTCAACGCGGGGCGCTCGCGCCCCGGCTCGAAGCCTTCATTCGCCGCCACCCCGCCGATCCGGGCACCCACCGGGCGCGGGTGCTGCTCGCCTGGGTGCAGCTCGAGGCGGGGCAGCTGGACCAGGCGACGGAGACGCTGGCTCCGGCCCTCGGGGCGCCCGAGGGACGCACGCGGGATCACGCGCGGCTCGTGGAGGCAGCCATCGTCACACGGCGTGGTCGCCCCGAGGAGGCCCTCGCCATCCTCCAGCCCCTCCAGGGGAAGCTCGTCGGGCGCGAGACGACGCGCCTCTACGGTCGCGAGCGCACCCGCGCCGCCCTCGAGGCGCGGCGCTGGCGTTTGCTGGTGACGGCGTTGACGGAGTGGCTCGAAGAGAGCTCGGAGGCGGCGGCGCCCATCCGGCGGAGCGCCGCGCGCAGCCTCGCGCAAGTCCCCTCCCACGCGCTGGTTCGTTTGTTGGAGGAGCGCCGCGCGGAGCCCGCGCGCAAGCCGAGCGACGCGGAACGTTGGATGGAGCGCGCCATCACGGAGCAGCTCGCCCGCTCCGCGCTCCAGAACGGGGACGCGCGCCTGGCGCGGCAGCTCCTCGAGATCGCCCCCACATGGCTGCGCACCAGCAGCGACGGTGAGCAGCTGGTGCTGCTGGCGCGCGCCGGGATGCGCGAGGCGCGCGTGGAGGGGCGCACCTTGGGCGTCGTGCTCCAGGAGGGGGACGCGCAGGTGCGCCGCCGCTCGGCGGAGGTGGTCGCAGGGGTGATCGAGGCGCTGGACATGGGGCGCGCCGCAGGAGACGCGCCCTTGCGGCTCCTCGTGCGGGAGGACCGCGGGAACATGGCCGCCACTTTGGCGACCCTGACGGGGGAGGGCGCGAGCGTGCTGGTCGCCGGGGTGGACGAGCTGGGCGCGCTGGTTGGGCTCGCCTTCGCCGAGGAGCGCGGGGTGCCGGTGATGGTGCTGACGGATCCGGGCGAGGCGCCCGCGCAGCTGGGCTATGGGTTCGTCGTGGGAGCGTCCGCCCGCGAGCAACGGGCGCTCCTCGACGCGGAGCTGAAGCGGCGGGGCATCGACGAGGTGAAGCTCGTGGGCCCGGGCGGCTTCCCCTGTGACGCCCGACCACCGCACCCGGGAGCCGCGCGGTTCCCCGTTCCGGCTTGGGCGCGCGAGGGGATCGGCGGCGCGCTCTTGATGGGGGATGCCCAGTGTGCCCGTGAGGTGATCGACGCGGCGAACAAGCTGCGCTCGGGGTTCGGCCTCGGGCTCGGGCTCGAGGCCTCCGAGCTGCTCTTCGAGATTGCCCCCGCGGGCGCAGTGGGGGTGGCGGCGGGGATGTTCCCCGGCGGCGCGGAGTCCGCGTCGGCGCCGTGGTACGATCTCTTGGGGCGCGACGCCGCGCGCCTGGCCCGCGCCGCGCTGAGCGTGCTCCCGGAGAACACGGACGTCGACGGCGAGGCGGTGCGGGCGCACCTCGAACGCGCTCGCGACGCGCTGCGCTCGGCGCGGACACCCCTGGAGACGACGGACGCGGACGGCTTCGGCGGGACGCAGCGCCTGGCCCGGCAGCTGCGCATCGCGGAGGCGCCTGCGGCGCGAGGAGCACGATGACCGAAGGACACCACGAGGCCCCCCGAGCCGAAGAGACGTGCGCGGCGCACTATGCGCTTCCCACGGAGGAGCACACCGAGCGCCTCGCCGCCGCCCTCGCGCCGCACCTCGCGGCGGGTGACCTGGTCGTCTTGAGCGGGGAGCTCGGCGCGGGGAAGACCTTCTTCACCCGCGCCCTGTGTCGCGCCCTCGGCTTGCCCGAGCACGTCCGCGTGACCAGCCCGACGTTCACCCTCGTGCACGAGTACGACGCGCGCCTGCCCGTGAGTCACGCGGATCTCTACCGGTTGCAGGCGGAGGAGGAGGTCCTCGAGCTGGGACTCGACGCCCAGCGCGACGACGGGCGTGTGCTCGTGGTGGAGTGGGGCGCGCCCTTCGTCGAGGTGCTCGGCGGCGACGCCCTCCTGCTCGACTTCGCCGTGATGCCCCGGCGCGTCGCCGTCTCCGCCACGGGGCCGCGTGGAACGGAGCTGCTGCAGGCGCTCACGGCCGCGGTGGCGCCCGTTTCGTAGGGCGTCGGCCCAGTGCTACAAGCGCGACGTGGCCCCATCCAGCGCAGTGCCGGCCAAAGGCCAGGGGGGCTCGTCGCCCAAAAAGCCGTCCGCCCTGGCCGCGGTGAAGGCGAGCCTGTCGCGGCTGCTGGAGCCCGTCCTCGACCTGTTCGACTCGGTGGGAGTGTTCCTGTTGCTGACGGCCCGCACGCTGGCGTGGATCGTCCGCCCGCCCCTGCGCCTCGGTCAGATGTTCCTGCAGATGGACTTCATCGGGGTGCAGTCCATCTTCATCGTTTCCCTGACGGGGGTCTTCAGCGGCATGGTCCTCGCGCTGCAGACGGTCCACAGCCTGCGGCAGTTCAGCGCCGAGGGCGTCGTCGGGAGCATCGTGGCGATCTCTCTGACCCGGGAGATCAGCCCCGTCTTCACGGCGTTGATGGTGACCGCGCGCGCGGGCAGCGCCATGGCCGCGGAGCTCGGCAACATGCGCGTGACGGAGCAGGTGGACGCCCTCGTCACCATGGGGGTCAGCCCGATTCAGTACCTGCTGTCCCCCCGGCTGGTGGCCTCCGTGTTGATGGTGCCCCTGCTGTGCATCCTCTACACCTGCGTGGGCATGGCGGGGGCGTGGGTCGTCGCCGTGCAGTGGCTGGGGGTGGACCCGGGCACGTTCATCAGCAACATCGAGCGCTACCTCACGCCGCGCGACTTCTTCATGGGGGAGTTCAAGGCGGCGGTCTTCGGCTTCCTGATCGCGACGATCTCGTGTCGACAGGGGTTCTTCGCGTCGGGGGGAGCCAAGGGCGTCGGCGAGGCGACCACGCGCGCCGTCGTCCAGAGCGCCGTGGCGATCCTCATCGCCAACTACGTCATCACGGAGTGGTTGACGGAGGTCTGACGCGGCCGCGCGAGCGGCCGCGGTGTCCGGCTCAGCTGAGCTCGAGCATGCGCTCGATCGGCTTCTTGGCGGCGACTCGCAGCGCGTCATCCATCTGGAGCTCGGGCTGCAAGTCCCGGAGCGCCAGGAAGATCTTCTCCGGCGTGTTCAGGCGCATGAACGGGCACTCGTTGCAGTGACAGCTGGCCGCGGGCGGCGCGGGGATCAGCTCCTTCTCCGGCGCCACCTTCTTCATCTGATGCAGGATGCCGCTCTCGGTCACCACGATGAACTGCGACGCGGGATCGTTCTGCACGAAGCGCAGCAGCGCGGCGGTCGAGCCGATGAAGTCGGCCATGTCGAGGAGCGGCTCCTCGCACTCGGGGTGCGCGATGACCTTCGCCTCCGGGTGCTGCTGCTGGAGCTCGACGAGCTTCCGCAAGCTGAAGGTCTCGTGCACGATGCAGCTGCCGGGCCACAGCACCATGTCGCGCCCCGTCTTCTTGATCAGGTACCTGCCCAGGTTGCGGTCCGGGGCGAACAGGATCTGCTGATCCGCGGGGATCGAGCGGACGATCTTCTCGGCGTTGCTCGACGTGCAGATGATGTCGCTCTCCGCCTTCACGGCCGCCGAGCAGTTGATGTAGCTGATGGCGACCGCGCCGGGGTAGCGCGCCCTCCAGGCTCGGAAGCGATCCGCGGGGCAGCCGTCCGCCAGGGAGCACCCCGCGGCCATGTCCGGGACGAGCACGGTGCGCTCGGGGTTCAGGATCTTGGCGGTCTCCGCCATGAAGTGCACCCCGGCGAAGAGGATCACGTCCGCCTGGGTCCGTTTGGCCTCCTGCGCCAGCTGCAGGGAATCCCCGATGAAGTCGGCGACGTCCTGGATCTCGCTGTCTTGATAATAGTGGGCCAGCAAGACGGCGTTGCGTTCCCGCTTGAGGCGCCGGATTTCCGAGTCGAGGTCGAGGGTGGCGAGATCGATGGGCGCGTTCATGAGCAGCTCCCGTTGCTGGACCGAGCTTGAGCGCGGGCTCACCCGTGAGCACGTGCTTGGAAAGTTGGTTTGCGTCCAATGGGGGGCGCGGTCAAGCGCACCCGTCAGGTGCGTCGCGGCAGCTCCACGGCGGCCTCGACGCGAGCCTTTCGCGGCGCCGTTGCGGAGGAGGTTCAGTCGGTGGGGGCCGGATCGCCGCTCGGAACGGCCTCGGCGAAGCGCTCCTGGAAGTGCTCGGCGGGGCGCCCCTGGGAGACGTCCAAGGAGAAGCTCGGGCGCTCGCGCGGTTCCAGCTTGGCGAAGAGCTCGCGAATTTCCCGAGGGCTGAGCCCGAGCTCGCTCAAGGCCGGCTCCTCCAAGGATCCGGCGGAGGCGCGGAGCGCGCCGTCGTCCACCCGCAGCAGGTGACGGAGCGCTTCGAGCTCCATGTGGCTCATGCGGCTGCCGCAGACGTCGTAGTCGATCCACGCCTCGTAGCTCAGGGGCGCGACGCGCTCGAGCATGCCCGCCATCACGCGGCCATAGGCCTGGATCTCCCACTGGGCGTGCGGATCGACCCGCAGGGTCAGAAAATGCAGCAGATTGTGGAGGTCGACCTTCCAATACCACTGGGTATAGGTCGACAGCGGGAGGTCGATGCGCGCCAGCTCCCGCGCGATCTCCTCGCCCGTGAGCCATTCGTAGGCGTCCCGACTCTGCGCGCGGATGGCGTTCCAGCGCTGGACGGCCTGCTGATAGACGGCCGGATCGACGCTCTCGCCGCTGCGCCCCTGGTGATTCGACGCGGACTGGGTCTGCAGCTGCTCCGCCTCGGGCGTGTAGAACAGCATCGGCATGAGGGAGTAGCGCCCGCTGTACTCGTTCACGCTCGCGGTGCGGTGGCGAATCCACTGCCGCGCCACGAACATCGGCATGCAGCAGTGGAATTTGAGCTCGACCATCTCGCTCGGGGTCGTGTGGAGATGGCGTCGGAGGTAGCGGAGCAGCCCCCGCGTGAGGCTCGTGCGTCGGGTGCCGTAGCCGTAGGAGACCCGAGCGGCGCGCTCGACGCACGCGTCCGTGCCCATGTAGTCCACGAGCGCGACGAACCCATGATCGAGGACGGGGAAGTAGAGGCCGAGGATCTCCTCGGCCCCCGGGGCGACAGGGCGACGCGTCTCGGACATGGCCAGCCTCGTACTACAGCCGCCGCGAAGTACGCTAGCCTTGCCGCCGTGACCTGGAATCGAGGCGTGAATCTCGGCCTGGCCCTCGCGCTGGGGCTGCAGTGTGGCGCGTGCTCCGGGACGCAGGGGGAACGGCGGGAGCGCGCGTCGACGCGCATCGTGGCGAACGCGCCGAGCGAGAACACCGCGCCGAGCGGCGGTTTTCCGAAGCCTGCGCGGGTTTTTCCTGCCGAAGCGTGGGCTGCGCCGGAGCCCCGCGCGCTCAGCTCCGGGTTGCGCACGGAGCGTCTCCCCGAAGGAGGCGTCCTCGTCGCCACGGATCTCGTGCCGGGCAACGAAGAGCTCCAGGGCATTCCTCTCCCGGAGCGGCTCGGCGGCGGCTTTCTCTTCGTGAGCCGTGGACAGCAGACGTCTCTGTGGCGCGCTGCGTCGTGGACGGCGCCCTTGAACCCCCTCGCGACCGTCGAGATGCGCGTGGAGCGCATCGAGCCAGGGTTCGATCGCCTGTACTTGATCGGACGTCGAGAGACGCGCGCCCTCGACGTGAACACGGGCGAAGGGATGACCCTCGGGCCCGTGCCGCCAGCGGCGTCCTATCGCGAGCTCCGCTTCGGCGACGCGTGGACGGCGCTCGCGGAGGTCCCCGTCGGTGGAGTGCTCGCGACCTTCGACGGCGGCCAGCAGTGGTGGCCCGTCGAGGGGGCCCGGGCCGTCGTCGATCAGGGCGCGGGGCTCTTCGTGACGACCGACGCGGGGGTCGCCGCGCTCGAGGCGGAGGGCACCCTCACGACCGTCGGAGAGGTCGAGGAGGAAGAGAGCGAGGAGCTGGAGCGCGCGGAGCGACAGCAGCGCCGTCGAGCGGAGCGGCAGCGGGAGCTCCTCCGACAGGCGGTTCTGCGTGGGCTCTACGTGGGGGGCTCGCCGCAGGGAGAGCCCCGGGCGCTCGTCGTCTTCGAGGGGGCGCTCGCGCTCGTGAGCCTGAGCGACGCTCGCCTCCTCTGGCAGAGCCCGCGCGTGGTCGGACCGGGTGCGGTGTGCCAGGGCGTACGTCTCGGGAAGAGCGCCGGGTTCGTGTGCCGCCGACCCGATGGTGGCACTCTCGTCGCGGTGTGGGAGCGGGAGACGTGGCGCGAGCTGGCGCGGTTTCCGGAGGCGCGGGCGGTCGTGAGCGTCGGCGCGGGCGGGGTGTTGCTCGAGGGACCCTGTGCCGGACGAGCGGGTGAGCCGCGCGCGCCGGGGGGCCCCGCGGATCGGGTGGTGTGCCGCGTCGGTCTGGGGGGGAGCGACGAGCTACGCGGGATCCCGCCCGGAGCGCTCCCCGTCGTCACGTCCGCGGGCGTGAGCCTGGTGCAGCCGCCCACACGGCTCGAGCGAGGCCCGTCCTCTGGCGCGGAGGAGCGGGCTGGCGATCGCGGGGAGCCGTCCGGCGCAGAAGAGGCGCAGGACCACGTCGCCGCGGGCTTCGTCTCGGCCTGGGGAGGAGAGCGCCGCCCGCTGCGCTTGCCGGACGACGAAGACCTCCGCTCCCTCCTCGTGACGGGACAGTGGCTCGGAGGGGGCAGCGTCGCCGCCGACGGCCGCCTGGCATTCTGGGTCGCCGAGCAGCTTCGGTTCGCGGGGGTGCGCGTCGACGCGCAGGGACGGGTGGAGGTGGGGTCGGTGCAGAAGCCCGTCCGTCGGGCGCTCCTCTCGGCGCGCTTCGGATTGCTCTGGGGCGCGGCGGGGTTCCTCAAGGAGACCGTGGACGGCGGCTTCACCTGGCGAGAAGCGGCGCTGCCGTACCGGACGGGGGACGCAGATCCCACGCAGCCACCGTCGGCGCGGACGACGATCGAGGCGGGCTGCTCGGCGGCGGGATGCGTCCTCGGTCCGTGGATCCGCGTGGGGTGGAACGACGCGGAGCAGGGAGCGACGGGGGTCTGGCAGGAGGCGCCCGTGCCGCCGCTGCGCCTCCCCCCTGCGGAAGGGGTCGGGCGATGGAGGCTCCGATGTCAGCCCTCGGGGCGCGCGAGCCGACCCTTCGTCAGCGAGGCGCGATCGAGTGGACGGGTGCGCGCCGTGCGGCCGCGCACCGGTGACTCCGAGAGCTCCGCGGCGTGGCAGCCCTTTTGGGAGTGGAGCCCGCCGAGCCTCGAGGCCACGAGCGTCGGTTACTCCCTCGGAGCGCACCTCGAGCGCGCGCGCCTGTACACCTGGGGTCCCCGGGAAGGGAGCTGGGGGGAACGCGGTCGCATGCAGGTGGCGTTCGCCAACCCCTTCACGACCGAGCCCGTGCTGAGCACGCCGACGGCGCGCCCCGCCTGGCCCGACGCGCGCCGAGCTGCGGTGGCCTTCGGCGACGGCGGACAAACGGGCTTCTCTCACCTCCACGTGGCCTTCGATCCCACCTACCACGGCGGCCTCGGCCTGCTGCGCTCCGCGTCGGAGGCCGAGCTCTACGTGTTCGAGGACGATCGCCCGCCCGTCGCGATCCGGGGCGCCCTGGAGCTCGGGCTGAACGCCTTGGAAGACGCCGTGAAGGTGGGGGAGACGTGGTTCACGACCCAGCGCGTGGGGACCACGCTGCGCATCCTCCGTGTGCGCGGCGGGCACCTGGAGGAGATCGGCTCCGTGAGCCTCGGGCGGGGTGAGACGCCCTGGGCGCGCCTGGTGCGGAGCGTCAGCGGCGATCACCTGGGGCTCTGGGTGGAGGGGGGAGCGGGGCGCGTCGTGTACTCCGTCGATCCGAACACCGCGACCCTCGGTGCCCCCACGTCCGTCCCGAGGCTCGGCCGTCAGCTGCGCGTCTGCTCCGAGGACGTGGAAGGTTACCTGCTCGTCGTGGAGCTCTCACCGCCGCCGTCGATCGAGGTGCGCGGGACGACGGAGAGCGTGGACCTCTCGCGCGTCACCGGGCAGCTCGTCGTCGGAGGAGGGGACGTGTGTGTCTCTCAGCTCAGCGCGAGCACCCGCGATCCCGTGCGGATCGTCGAGAGAGCGTCGAGCGCGCCGAGGACGGATGTCGCCGTCCTGACCGTGACGGAGCAACGAGACGACGGACGACGTTGGGAAATGATCTGCCAATGAGGGCTGTGTGTTGCCATCGCACATCGGCGCTGCTAGCTGTGCCCCGTCCGCGCGGAGCGTGGCTGTCCCCCCCGGCCCCTCTGCGCGGACACCTTCCCGCTCTGCCGCGTCGCGAGCGATCGCCGCTGCGCTTTCCGTGGTGAGCTTCTCCGCGCAGGACCTCTTCTCGGTGGCCCTGAGCGTGCCGCTCCGTTCACGGCCGAGCGGGTGCGCCTCGAGCGCTCTCGTCGCGAGCGCCCGCGCCCCGCAGGCTGCGGGGGATCACTTCAGGAGCCGAGCTCCCTGGAGCGCTTCGTGGCCGCCTGCACCGCCCCGATGAGCGCGCCGCGGACGCCGCGGCGTTCGAGCTCCTCCAACCCGGCGATGGTCGTCCCGCCGGGGCTGGTCACCGCGTCCTTGAGCTGGGCGGGGTGCTGTTGGCTGTCGAGGAGGAGCTTGGCGGCGCCGTAGACGGTCTGCGCGGCGAACGTCGTGGCCACCGTACGGGGGAGTCCCGCCCGCACGCCGCCGTCCGAGAGGGCCTCGATGATGAGCATGACGTAGGCGGGTCCGCTTCCCGAGAGGCCGGTGATGGCGTCGAGGAGCCCCTCGTCGAGGAGGCTCGTCCGTCCCACGGAGGCGAACAGCGCCTCGGCAACTTTCAGGTCGTCCTCCGTCGCATGGGCGCCGCGGGCCAGGGCCGTCGCGCCCGCGCCGACGATCGCCGGGGTGTTCGGCATGCTCCGCACGACGCGGGGGGTCCCCCCGAGGCCCGCCTCGATCCGCGCGGTGGTGGCCCCCGCGATCACGGAGATCCAGAGCTTCGTCGGCGCCTCGACTCCCACCTCGGCCCCTGTGAGCTCCGTGAGCACCCGGGGGAGCACCTGGGGTTTCACGGCGAGCACGACGACGTCGCTCGCCGCGGCCACGGCGCGGTTGTCGTCGCTCACGGTGACGCCCAGCTCGTCCGCCAGCTGGCGGCGGCGCTCTTCCGAGGGATCGCTGACCTGGAGCAGCTCGGCGCGCGACAGCCCGGAGTGGATCAACCCCCGCAGCAGGGCGCCCGCCATGTTGCCGCCACCGATGAACCCGATTCTCTGCTCCATGAGCCACCCCATAGCAGCCGGTGCCCGTCCTCGGCGAGCGCTCCGCTGCAGGTGCCGGATCGGAATCGTCTGCGCCGTGGAGGCTTCCCGGGGGGAGGCCTCCTGACCCCGGCCCCTTGCCGCGGTGGGCCGCCCGAGTAGTCTCGCAGGAACGAGCGCGAGCACGGGACGCACGGAAAGAGCACACATGGGTGACGGCCACGAGGGAGACCGCAGGAAGGATCAACGCGAGCCCATCGAGCTGCAGGTGAGCTACAAGCGGCTCAACACCTTCTTTGCCGACTACACCCGCAACATCTCCCGGGGCGGCACCTTCATCGGCACCGAGCGGCCGCTCCCCCTCGGCACGGAGTTCGTGTTCGCCCTGAGCGTGCCGGGGCTCGAGGAGCCCCTTCGGCTCCGGGGCAAGGTCATCTGGACGACGGCGGTCAGCGACGCCACCAAGGCCAACCCCGCGGGCATGGGCATCGAGTTCCAGTACCAGAGCGACGAGGCCCGCCGGGAGAAGGAGGCGAAGGTCGAGCGTCTCCTCACCCGCGAGCTCGGGGAGCACCTGGCGACGAAGCTCCTCGGCCGCAAGCCCTACGACTGAGGCGCGCGCCGCTGCCATCGTCGCGCCATCGCGTCGCGCCCATCCCGGCGCGCAGGCAGCGTCGCGCGTCGGGGCAGTCGCGCCGTCGCGTCGCCGAGCTGCCGGCGAGGGGGATTGCCTTCGGGAAGGGCGCCGCTCAGGGACCCGTGGCACGGCCGAGGAAACGTCGACGCAGGAGACGTGCCAGGAGCGTGTGACGATCCAGCGGAGGGTGACGGACGTCGGGTGCGGCGAACGGTCGCATTGCTGGGTTCACCCGCGGATCTCTACGGTGCTTGCAAGCGAACGGACGGCCCTCATGCAAGACACTCGTGTTCTCGGTTGCGCCGTCGTGGCGGCGCTGGGTCTGACCTGCGCCGGTTGCGGCGCCGACGTCTCTTCCGCCAAGGATCACGGCGCCCGCGGCGAAGGCGGCGCCGGGGGCGCGCCCCCGGGCGGAGTCCCCGTCACCATCCAGCTCGAGCACCGCGTCGGCGGCCTCCCGCTCGGCGAATCCATGGTGGACACACCCTTCACGAACGCCGCGGGCAACGCCTTCGGTGTGACCCGCCTGGTGTACTTTCTGAGCGAGGTCACCTTGACGCCCCGCGGTGGTGCGCCCGCGGTGGCCGCCGGGGCGCACTACGTCGACCACGAGGAGCCCGCCACGCGGGAGATCGAGCTGAGCCTCGAGGAGGGGGTGAGCGAGCTCGCCTCCCTGACGTTCACCTTCGGCTTGCCGCCGGAGGCGAACGTCTCGGGCGCCTTCGTCACGGCGCCCGAGTCCCTCATGGAGTGGCCCGAGTCGATGGGCGGTGGGTATCACTACATGAAGCTCGAGGGATTCTGGAGCCACGGCGACGGCGAGGTGGTCCCCTTCAAAGCTCACAGTGGCGCCGCGGGGGGGACGGACTACTCCGTCGCGGTCGAGCTCGACGCCGCGGGGCTCGTCGTCGAGGGGGACGCGCTGCACCTCCGTCTAATCATGAACGTCGAGCAGTGGTTCGAGGGGCCGAACCTCTGGGACTTCCGCGAGCGCTTCACGCCCCCGATGTACGGCATCATGCACGACGCCGCCGCCCAGCGCTCGCTCCAGCAGAACGGCGCCACCGTGTTCTCGCTGGAGGTCCCGTGAGGTGGGCGGCGCGCAGCTCACGGGCGATCGGCGCGGTGTTCGCGCTCGCCTGCGGTCCGCTGTTCACGCTCGCCTGCGGCGTGCTGGGATCGGACGAGGACGTCGACCTGGACCACCTCGTCCAGATCCCCCGCGGGTTTCCCCCGATGGAGGTGCCCGACCACAACCCGACCACGCCCGAAGGCGTGGCCCTCGGGCGCCAGCTCTACTACGACCAGCGCCTCTCGAACGGCGGAGCGCGGGCCTGCGCCGACTGTCACCTCCAGGAGCGTGCCTTCTCGAATCCCGCTGCTCCCGGGGTGCTCGCCCACGTGAACCTCGCCTGGTCGCGGTACTTCCTCTGGGACGGCTCCGAGGAGGGGACCCTCGAGGACGTGATGCGGTTCGAGGTGGAGGAGTTCTTCCAGACGGACGTGGAGCGCCTGCGGGAGCCGGATCTCGAGGAGATGTTCCAGGCGGCCTTCGGGACGCCGGAGATCACCACGGAGCGGGCCGCCCTGGCATTGGCGCAGTTCCAGCGGACGCTCGTGTCCGGGAACTCCCCCTACGACCGCTACATGCAAGGGGACCGATCGGCCCTGAGCGCGTCCGAGGTCCGCGGCATGAAGCTCTTCTACTCGGAGCGCGCCGAGTGCTTCCATTGCCACGCCACGGCCCTCTTCACGGACAATCTCTTCCACAACATCGGCCTCGACGCGGAGGTCGATGGCACGGGGCGAGGGGCGGTGACCGGGCGCCGGATCGACGATGGCGCCTACAAGACACCCACGCTCCGCAACGTCGCCGTGAGCGGTCCCTACATGCACGACGATCGGTTCGCCACCCTGGAGGAGGTCGTGGACTTCTACAGCGAAGGGATCGTGGACTCACCGACCATCGATCCGCTCATCGTCGACCCGCGGGGCGGGGGTGCGCAGCTGAGCCGCGCGGAGCGCGAGGACCTGGTGGCGTTCCTGCGCGCCCTGACGGACGAGGGCTTCCTGAACGAGCCCGCGTTCGGGCCGCCGTGAGCGTGGGCGAGGCGTTTGCGGCCGGGCGAACGTTCTCCCGGCGGCGTGACGGCCATCATGGGCAACGCGCGGGCGCGCGTGGTGTAAGCGGCGGAGCTCCGGTGTCCTCCGTGGTCATTCCTCCGTTCTCCCCCGCCGGTCCGTTGCGGAGCGCGGCGCTGGCGACCTCCTTCGGGATCGCCGCGGCGGGGTTTCTTTTGCCCGTGTCCTTCGTCCGCTGGTGCCACCCCGGCGACCCGACGCACCGAGAGGCCGGCCGTTGGTTGCGCCGCTTCGGGCGGCACGTGGTGCGCTCCGCGTGGTTCTGGCGGTTCACGATCGAGGGCGAGCCGCCGCCGGACATCCGGGAGCGCCCCTACGTCGTCGTGGCGAACCACCGCTCCGCGGCGGACCCGTTCCTGCTGTCCCACGTGCCGTGGGACATGCGCTGGGTCGTGAAGCGGGAGCTCCTCGACGTGCCCCTGGTGGGCGCGCTGATCCGCATGGCGGGGGACATCCCCGTCGATCGCGCCTCTCGGGCGGACGCCGCGCGGCTGCTCGACGAGTGTGAGGCGACCCTGAAAGCCGGCCTGTCCGTCATGTTGTTTCCGGAGGGGACGCGGAACCCCGCGCGCCTCGGAGCCTTTCGGAGCGGTGCGTTCCACCTGGCCATCCGGGCCCAGGTGCCGGTGCTGCCGATCGCGTTGGCGGGCACGCCCGCCTGCTGGGCGCCGCGCTCGCCCTGGTTCGGCCGGGGCAGGGCGGTGGCGCGCATCCTCGAGCCAGCGTCCACCGAAGGGATGGGGCCGCGGGACGTGCGGCTGCTGACGGACAACGTGCGCCGCCGCATCCTCGACGAGCTCCGGGTGCTGGACGCGGAGAGCTACGCAGGCCCGGTGTCGTCGCTGCCTCGCTCCGCGTCGTCGCGCGTGGTCGGAGCAGCGGCGGACGCCCCTTCAGTGCTGCCCGTCGAACCCTTCGGTGCGAGTCGACGCGAGGAGCCCAGGGCGTAGCTCCCGCGTCCCGGGCACGAAGCCTCCGTCGTCGTCCCAGCGGGACATGTCCCGACGCAGCGGCTCGTCCGGCGGCGCAGGCTCGTCCTTCGCCGCCTGGCGGGGCACGCGCAGGGCGTCGTCGACCAGCACCTGCTGAACGGGACCGTGGGCGGTGCTCTGGAGGGTGGTCCAGGCGCGCTCCAGGGACTCCAAGGCGTTCCGCTCCAGGAGCGTCGCCAGGAGCGCCGGAGGGCACTCGTAGGTGGAGCCGGGGCAGCCTCGTTCGAGCAAGCGTTGGCTCTCGGCGATGACGTCGGCCCGCACGGCGAACTCGCCGCACTGATCGCAGTGAACGTCGACGTAGCAGTGTTCCAGGATGTTCGTCATGAAAGAGACTCCTCGCGCCCTCCGACGCGTCTTCGAGGTGAGGGGCAGCGCGCCCCCGCGGCGCCCGTCGCAGCGGGGGCATCACGCCCGTGAGCATTTCAAGGGGGTCCTTCAAGGGACCACGGGCCTCAGCCGTTCAAGGCCCGGCGAAACAAGACCTCGTTCTCCAAGCGGATGTGCGCCAGGAGCTCGGCCTCGAGCTTGCCGAGGCCCGCGTAGAGGGCGAGCCAGGTGGAGCACGCCTCCGGCGGAGGGACGTAGCCGCCCGTGAGATCCCGCAGCCGCTGGAGGCTGGCGCCGTGGTCCTCGTGCTCCTGCATCATCACGCGGATGGGCATGTGCACCATGGGCCCACCTCGCCCCGAGAGGATCGCCGGGAAGAGCACCTGCTCCTCCTTGGCCATGTGCTGGCGCAGCTCGGCGTCGAGCTCCGCGAGCTGCGCGGCGAGCCCCCGCGGACAGCTGGGCTTGTCGGCGTGCTCCCGTTCCACGCGCCGCGCGGCGTCGATCAGCGCGGGGAGCTCCTCGCGGTGGGGCTCGTGGTAACGACTCAGCACGAAGTGGATGATCTCGGGGAGGGGCTGGGTGTCCCACCGGGGTGGGGGGGCAGAGGTGGTCGCGTCGATCATGAGAAAGCTCCTTCGAGCAGGGATGAGAGCAGGAGGCGTGCCAAGGAGCGTGCCAGGGGACCGGAGCTGATTTCCGTCGTCTCCCGGGGGGCCGTCACGAAATGGACAACGCTCGGCGGTTGTCGCGGGGAGAACGGGTGTTATGCCGACAGCAACCATGGGCTCTTCGGACTGCTCCCTCGACTCCCTGCTGTCCATCGCCGTCGATCTGACGACGTCCCTGGCCTCCGAGGATCGACTCGCGCGCCTGCTGGAGGCGGTCCGGACTGCGATCCCCTGTGACGCGGCGGCGGTGCTGGAGCTGAGCGGAGACGACCTCGTCCCGCTGGCGACCCATGGCCTGGTGCCCGAGGTGCGGGGGAGACGGTTCGCGCGGCGGGAGCATCCGCGACTCGACGCCGTCGTCGCTCGGGGCGCGCCCGTGCGCTTCGCCGCCGACAGCGCGCTCCCCGATCCCTACGATGGCCTGTTGCTCGTCAATCCAGACGCCACGCGGCACGTCCACGCGTGCCTGGGCTGTCCTCTCCTCCAGGGCGATCGCGTGATCGGGGTGCTCACCGCCGACGCGCTGGATCCTGGCGCCTTCGACGGCCTCGAGGATGGCTTCCTCCGGATGCTCGGGGCGCTGGCGGGCGCCGCCCTCCACACGGGGCGACTCATCGAGGCCCTCGAGACGACCTCCCGCCACCACCAACGGATCGCTCACGTCCTGCAGCGGGACGCGGCCTTGCGGGACGGGGGGACGCAGATCATCGGCACCACCCCCGCCATCCAGCGGGTCCGCGACGAGATCGAGCTGGTGGCGCGCACGGACTTCGCGGTGCTGATCACCGGGGAGACGGGGGTCGGCAAGGAGCTCGTCGCTCGCGCGGTCCACGAGAGATCGTCGCGGCGAGACGAGGCGCTCATCTACGTCAACTGCGCGGCGCTGCCGGAGACGGTCGTCGAGAGCGAGCTCTTCGGCCACGTGCGCGGCGCGTTCACTGGAGCGACCACGGAGCGCGCCGGCAAGTTCGAGGTGGCCCACCGGGGGACGCTCTTCCTCGACGAGATCGGTGAGCTCCCGCTCTCGGTCCAGCCGAAGCTCCTGCGCGCGCTCCAGGAGGGGGAGATCCAGCGGGTCGGATCCGACAAGCCGCTCCGGGTCGACGTGCGCACCGTCGCCGCGACGAACCGGGACCTCGCGCTGGAGGTCGAGGCGGGGCGGTTTCGCGCGGATCTCTTCCACCGCCTGAACATGTACCCCCTCCCGGTGCCCGCCCTGCGCGAGCGCTGTGAGGACATCCCCCTGCTCGCCGGACACTTCCTGGATCTCTATCGCCGGCGGCTCGGGCTCGGCCCCGTGCGGCTCACGGAGCGGGCGCGCCAGTCCCTCCTGAGCGCCGACTGGCCAGGCAACGTGCGAGAGCTCGATCACCTCCTGGGGCGAGCGGTGCTGCGGGCCAGCGCGGGGGTCGGGCGGGGGGAGCCGGTCTTGCTCGCGCCCGAGCACCTCCAGCTCGAGCCGGCGCGATCGAGCTCGCGGCCGCCGGAGGTGGTGCGTGGCGCACCGGAGGAGGGCGCCGTGGTGCTCCCGATCGGTGGTCTCCCGTTGCGGGCGGCCCTGGAAGAGACGAAGCGCACCCTCGTGCTCCGCGCCGTGGAAGCGAGCGGCGGCAACTGGGCGGCCGCGGCCCGGATCTTGGGGATGGCGCGTAGCAACCTCCACCACATGGCGGAGCGGTTGGGGCTCCGAGGGTGACGATGCGGATGGTCCTGACCGCCGCGCTCGGCTTCGCCCTGCTCACGATGAGCTCAGCGGCGGGCGCGAGCCGTGAGAACCCGCGGGATCCGAGCCCGGTGCTGCGGGGCGACTGGCTCCTCTTGCAGCTCGTGCCGAGCCCCGGCGTCGCCCTCGGGGCGTCGGGGCCGGCGGCCACCTTGCGTTGGCACGTGACGCCGCTGCTCTATTCCTTCGGCACGGATCGTCGGCTGAACCGCTTCCGCTGGTTCATCGCCGAGCCCCTGTATCGCCACTCCGGCAGCGTCGAGCTCTTCGCCGATCCCTTCTACATCGGGCGCGATCGGCCCGCGCGGGATCGCTGGGGGCTGAGCACCGGTGCCCGCGCTCACTTTCCGTGGCTGGAGCGGGGCGACGCCCTGTCCTACTCGGTCGGGGCCTCGATGTTGCTCTTGCACGAAGGGTTCCAGCCGAGCTTCGAGGCGGGGCTGTCCACTTTGTTCGGGGTGCTGGGGGTGTTCGTGCACGTGGCGCCGTGGTTCGACGACGGCTACGCGGAGCTGAGCCTGCGCGTGAGGTGGTTCTGATGGGGGGGCTCCGACCGCGGCGGCGGCGGTGGGCGCTGGGGGCGGCCCTGTGCGTGGCCGCGTGCGCGGCCGTGCTCAACGTGAGCTGTGGGCGCGCGCCCCTGTTCGTGCGTTTCCTGTGGGGCACCTTGAACCAACCGGAGACGCGCCCGCCTCGCCATCGGGTCGTCGAGCCGCGGGTCGAGGGCGCGCGCCTGGTCGCCACCTGGGTGGGGCATGCGACGGTGCTGCTCCAACTGGACGATCGCTTCGTGCTGACGGATCCGGTCTTCACCTCCACGGTCGGCGTGGTGTCCAGGCGCTACGTGGCGCCCGGCATCGCGCCGGAAGACCTGCCGCAGGTGGACGCGGTGGTCGTCTCCCACATGCACTTCGATCACCTGTCCTTGGGGAGCCTGGATCGTATCGAGGATCGGGTCGCGCACATCGTGCTGCCGGAGGGAGGCCTCGCGTACGTGCCCGGCTCGTCCGTGCCGACGGACGAGCTGGCGCCCTGGGAGTCCTTGGAGCTCGACGGCCTGCGCATCACCGCCACCCCGGTGGAGCATAACGGCTGGCGCTACGCGGGGGACCGCGCCTGGCGCGCCACGGCCTTCACCGGCTACGTCATCGAGTACAACGGCCTCTCCGTCTACTTCGGCGGCGATACGGCGGCGAGCGGCTGGATGTTCTCGGCGACGGGCCGGCGCTTCCCCGATCTCGATCTGGCGCTCCTCCCCATCGCGCCCATCCACCCGCGCGAGTTCATGTGCCGCACCCACATGGACCCCAAGGAGGCCCTGGACGCCTTCGCGGACTTGGGCGCCCGGGCCATGATCCCCATCCACTTCGACACCTTCTTCAACTCCCTCGACGAAGTGGGGGAGGCGCCGCGGCTGCTGCGCGCGGAGATGAACGAGCGCGGGCTCGGGCCCGACCGGGTGATCGTCCTGGAGCACGGGCAGCAGCACGTCCTCGTGCCGGGTGACGCGCGACCCCTTGCAGCCCCCGAGCGGAGGTGATGCCATGAGCGCCATGAAGGAACTCATCGGGACGCTCATCGCGAAGGCTGACTTGAACCAGGAACAAGCCACCAAGGTCGCCGAGGTGGTGAAGGGCTTCTTGGCGGACAAGCTCCCCGCGCCGCTCCAGGGACCGGTCCTGAGCGCGATCTCCGGGGAGTCCGTGGACTCGGTCGCCAATCAGGCCAAGAACGTGCTCGGCAAGCTCTTCTGAGCCCGGGTGCTGCAGGGGGCGCCCCCGTGAGCGCCCTGTGAAGGTCGGCGAAGCCGAGGCGGCCTCTCAGGTCCCGAAGTCGTCCGGGCAGGCGCAGGGCGCGGAACAGGTCACGTCACCTGCGGGGCGACTGTTTCCGGTCCCGGTCACCGTCGTGGCTGCGTTGCAGGTCACGTTGGTCGGACCTCCGTGGAAGACGTTGTCGCTGATGTGCGCCGACCCACCCGACTGAAAGAAGATGCTGGTCCCGCCGCTGGCGAACACGTTCCCGACGATCGACAGTTCCGTGCCGGACGCGCGCAGGGACGCTCCACCGCAGTCCTCGATCTGCGTCCCCTCGATCACCGCGGGGCCGCTGGCCTGGATGCAATACCCGGGCGTCGTCCCTTCGCCGCGTAGCACACAGCGGCGCACCGCCGTGTTGGGCTCCATGCGCACGATGATGTGGGACGTTTCGTACAACGGCTGCCCGCTCAGCACGCCGGGGTCATCGGCGTCGCACTCGAGCTCTTGCCCCTCCGAGAGCGCAATGGTCTCCGTCAGAGGGTAAGTCCCCCCGGAGAGGAAGATCTTCCCCGCCGCCCTGGACAACGCGTACTCGAGGGACCGGAAGGCGCAGGCGCCCGCCCCGCCGCCGTAGTTCGGATCGTCGAAGCCGAGCACGGGGTCGACGTAGTGGTCCGCCGACGCCGAATCGGCTCGGCACGCCGTCGGCTCGTCGACGACGCAGTCCGCGCCGCTCGGGTGATGGCCCTCGGCGCATACGTCGCAGTCCGCGCCGGCCCATCCGGCCGGGCACATGTCGCATGCCGCTCCGGTCCAGTCGCCGTCGCAGGAGCAGCCGGTTCCCGTGCGCCCGTCATCGCACGTCCCGTTCACGCAGGCGCAGGGAGCGCAGGACTCGCCGAAGTGCCCCGGAGCGCACTCGTCGCAGTCTTCTCCGTCGAAGCCCTCGGGACAACTCCCGTCGTCTTCCCCTCCAGCCATGCCTCCGTCGCCGCCGCTCGCCCCGGCGCTCCCGCCCGTGCCGTCCCCGGCGCTGCCCCCAGTCGCCTCGCCCTTCCCCCCAGGAGAGGACGACGAGCAGGCGGACGCGGCGAAGAGCAGGAGGAAAATGAGGTTCCGTGACATCATGATGATTCGCACATCATCACCGACCGCTACGAGGGAGGGCAACGGGGCATTCTCCCGACCTCGCCATACACTCACGAATGCTCCGGGTGATGTCACCTCTTCCGCTTGGGCGTGTACACCCAGCTCGGGCGAACGGGTGTGCCGACCTTGGGGATCAAGGCGCGCCCCTGGAACTGGAGGGTCTCCGTGCGCCGGTAAGCCCGCCGCAGGGGTCTCATGAACATGTACCAGTCGCTGTCGAGCACGACCCCGGAGAACGCTCGCTGTTGGAACAGGGGCGTCCAGCGGGCCTCGAGGAGCTCCCGCACGCCGCGAGGGTCCCGATCCGCCTCGAACACGTCGACCATGGCCATGTGATGGGCGAAGGGGCGTTTCCCGGCGAGCCAGGCGAGGTGGGGGTGGTTCACGACGAGGACGTCACCGGGCAAGCTGCGGATCTTCTCCACCACCATGTCGCCCGCGGCGTAGTCGTGCGGGCCAGGGACGTGGCGCTCCCACCCCGAGGGAAAGAGGAGCAGGAGCTGCGCGATCGCGAGGAGCCCGGCGGACAGACGCGCCGCCGCGGCGGGGATGCGCGTGGCGGCGTGCAGGACGACGCCGAACGCGATGGCCAGGGCCGCGTGAGCGGGCATGAGATCGTTGGTGAAGCTCCCCATGTGGAGGCGAGACAGGTAGGAGCCCGCCCAGCAGCTCGCGCAGAGGAGCCAAAAGAAGACGTGCCTGCGGAGGCCCAGACGGAGCGGAAAGCCGCACAGGAGAATGACCCCAGCGGTGGTGGCGAGGGGCAACCGCAGGGGGAGCTCGTTCGTCCAGAAGGAGAGCAGGAGGTACTCGCGTCCCTTCATGCCGTGGGTCGAAGGGAGCTCGAGCACGTAATAGAAGAACCAGCCGTCTGACTGGATCTGTAGGGCGAGGGCGATCACGGCGAGGCACGCGACGAACACGCCTCCAAACAAGGCCAGCTCCCGGAGCTCGGCGCCGCCGGGCCACAGCTCCGAGCGCCGGAGAATGGAATACCAAGCCGCTCGCGGCTCCGATCCCTGCGCCCCGGATCCCGCTGCCTCGGTGCTCCTCGCCTCGGCGCTGGTCGCTCGGCGAGCCGAGCTGGGGAGCAGGAGCGCGCCCCACGCGACGGCGGGCAACAACACGAGCATGGTTTGCTTGGTGAGCACGGCGAGGGCGAGCAGCACCCCGGCGAGCATCAGAGCCCACGGGCGTCGCGACCTCCGCACGTCCTCTTGCACGAGGGTGAGCGCTCCCAGGCCGAGGGCGAGCGCCAGGGAGTCGACGCGGGCCAGGTCGAACCAGGTGCCGCTCAGCTCGAAGGTCCCCACGAACACGCCGCTGCTCACGGCGGCGATCCAGGCGCTTCTGGTGCTCACGAACACCAGGCGGAAAATCAGCAGGAGGACGGCGATGGTGGCCAGCAGACTGAGGAGCCGCAGCGCCGGCAGCCCCGGCCCGGACACCTTCGCGACCGCCGCCGCGGCGTAGCTGTAACCGGGGCCGTACAGGAACGGCATGAAGTCCGGGGAGGGCTCGGGGTAGAGGGTCTCGCCCTGGAGGACGCGGAGCGCGTGCATCAGCATGCCGCCCTCCATCCACTCGAGTCCGTAGGGGAACGTGCGACGCGCGAGGGCGACGCGGAGGAACTCCCAGGTGCACCAGGCCGCGAGCAGGGCCGCCACGCCCCAGGCCGCCGTCGTGATCCAGACCAGAGCGGGTGTGGCTTCCCAGCGATGGAGCCGCCGTCGCAGATCGGCGAATCGAAATGATTTCATGGGGGCGCGCCCCTCGCGGGGGCCAAGCAAGCGGTGGGCGCTCAGCGGTCGTCGCCAGCCGCGGCGCACCCGACGAGTCGAGGGAAGCCAAGGGAACGGAGCAGCACCGAAAAGTAGGGGTCGGTGGACGATTGACGACAGTCCAAAACATCTTCATGTCCGCGCTCCGACGGAGTCAAGGCGACCTCCGCGGATCGGTGCGCTCCGCTGGTGACCGGCCCGTGAGTCGGATCCCTCTCCGTCCATCGCGGACAGGACCTGTCCTCGATATGCGCTAGAGCACCGATCGGCTCGCCATCGGGCGAGGTCCGCTCGCTCCGCCCATTGAGGACAGGATCTGTCCTCGATTCAAAGCATGTTTCGTCGCCCCGCCTGCCCACGCCCATTGAGGACAGGATCTGTCCTCAATGCTGCGCTAGGCTGCCGCCCGTGAGCACGGCGACCACCCGCGTCCTGCGCCTCCTGGCGCTCCTCCAGTCGCGTCGAGACTGGACGGGCCCGGAGCTCGGCGAGCGCCTCGAGGTGGACGTGCGGACCGTACGGCGCGACGTCGAGCGCCTGCGACGGCTCGGCTACGTCATCGAGTCGTCCGCGGGGATCGGCGGTGGCTACCGGATGGGAGCCGGCGCGAGCATGCCGCCCCTGTTGCTCGACGACGACGAGGTCAGCGCCGTGGTCGTCGCCCTCAGCGCCGCGGCGGGGAGCATCGCCGGGCTGCGGGAGACCGCGCTGGGAGTGCTGCTCAAGCTCGATCAGATCCTGCCGAAGCGCTTGCGGTCCCGCCTCGACGCCTTCGAGTCGGCGACGTTGGCGCTCCCCGCGCGCGGGGGCACGGTCGACTGGAAATTGCTCACCACCCTGACCGCCGCGTGTCGCGAGCACGAGGAGCTCGAGTTCGAGTACCTGGACAAAGGGGGGCGGGCGAGCTCGCGGCGCGTCGAGCCGCTCCACGTCGTCCACGCGGAGCGGTTCTGGTACCTGGTGGCCTGGGACGTGGGGCGCGCGGCGTTCCGGACCTTCCGCGTCGATCGCATCAAGGGGCGGCGTCTGCGGCGGGGCGCGCGGTTCAGCCCACGCGCGTTGCCGGAAGATCTGGTGAGCTATGTCTCCCGATCCCTCACGCAGGCGCCGCACCGACATCAGATGCGCATCGAGCTCGTCGGCACCCCGTCCGAGCTCGCCCCCCGCATCCCGTCGTGGCTCGGCGTCCTCGAGTCCGTGGGCCCGCGCCGCTCGAGCCTCACCGTGGGCGGGGACGACTACGAATCCCTCGCGGCGCGCCTCCTGCTCCTCGGGGTCCCCTTCGAGCGCGTCGAGCCGCCGGAGGCCGCCCGCGCTTTGCGAGAGGTCGCCGGGCGCCTGTTCGACGCCCTCGAACCCTGCCTCCCCTCGGAGAGCGAGGCGAAGAGCACACTCCGGGGGACACGGGCCGCCGAGCGCGCGGACACGGGGCGCGCTCGCGGGCGGGGCTCCACTTCTCGAAGGACCGGAGCCTCTCGAAGGGGCGGGACCTCTTGAAGGCGCCGAGCAGCGGCGAGGGCGCCGCTCGGCTCCGATCTCGGCGCGGTTCGGTGTACGTTCGACGGTGATGGTTCAGGTGCCCCAGGATCTCGCGCTCGTCGCGGGGCTCTCTCGGCGCGAGCTCGCGGAGCTGGACGACGTCGCCGCCGAGCGACGCTTGAGCCCGGGGGATCTGCTGGTGCGCGAGGGGGCGCAACCGGAAGAGCTGTACGTCCTGCTCTCCGGGAGCCTGGAGGTGCTGCGCTGCGATCGCCGGGGTGCGGAGTACGTCCTGGGGGACATCGGGCCCGGTGGGTTGGTCGGGGAGCTCGCGGCGGTGGAGGAGCGTCCCTGCAGCGCGACGGTGCGCGCTACGGAGCCGAGCCGCGTCCTGGTCCTCCCGGCGGCTGCGATCCGCGCGCGCCCACGGCTGGTGACGAACATCGCCCGGGCCATCGCGGAGCGCCTCCGCGCCCAGAGCGAGCTCTCCCTGGAGTACATGCAGGAGCGCGCGGCCATGGGCGAGCTCCTGGTCAAGAGCATGGTGCTCCTGTGCGCCTACGCGGTGTTGTTGAGCGCGACGCCCTGGGTGCGGAGCACGTGGCCCAACGTGAGCACGACGGTGCTGAGCCTCCCAGTGATCGCGCTCTTCGGGGCCTTCAGTTATCGCTTCATCCGCGCGACGGGCTGGCCCCTGTCGCGCTTCGGGCTCGGCTTCAAGAACGCCCTGGGCTCGATCCTGGAGGCCGCGGTGCTCACGCCGGTGTTCGCCGTGGTGTTGATCGGCGTCAAATGGCTGATGGTGCGCGTCGTGCCTGCCTACCGCGGCCTGCCCACGATCGAGCACACGGACGTCCTGGCGCGCCTCGCGGATCCGGAGATTCGCTGGCTGCTCGTGATGTACGGGGCGTCGGCCCTGGTGCAGGAGCTCATCGTCCGCTGCGCGCTGCAGGCGAGCCTCGAGGACTTCCTCGCCGGGCGGGGGCGCGCGACGACGCCGATCCTCGTCGCGGCCTTGATGTTCTCGATCACCCACCTGCACATGTCGTTCTTGTTCGCTGCCCTGGCGTTCCTCCCGGGGGTCTTCTGGGGGTGGCTGTTCCACAGGCGACGACACCTCGTGGGGGTGACCCTGTCCCACTTCGCCATCGGCGCGTTCGTCTTCTTCGTGCTCGGAGTGCGCCTGCACTGAGCGGGCAGCGAAGGGTTCCCGACCTCACGCCCACGACAGCGACCCACGAGGCCCGCTCCGCGAGACCAGGCCCCGACGCGGGCCCCGCTTGACGAGGCCGCTCGACGAGACCCGTTAGACGAGACCCGTTAGACGAGACCCGTTAGACGAGACCCAGCGCGACCATGGCGCGCGCGACGCGGAGGAAACCCGCGATGTTCGCGCCCTTCACGTAGTCGCCCGGCGCCCCGAACTCCTCGGCGGTGTGGAAGCAGATGTCGTGGATGTTGGTCATGATCTCCGAGAGCCGCTCCTCGGTGTGTTCGAAGCTCCAGCGATCCCGGCTCGCGTTCTGCTGCATCTCCAGGGCGGAGGTCGCCACGCCGCCCGCGTTCGCCGCCTTGCCCGGGCCGAACAGGACGCCCGCGGCGGCGAAGGCCCGCACTCCCTCCGGGGTGGTGGGCATGTTCGCTCCTTCTGCCACCGCGATGCAGCCGTTCTTGATGAGGGCGGCGGCGTCCTTGGCGGTGAGTTCGTTCTGAGTCGCGCAGGGGAGGGCGACGTCGCAGGGGATCTGCCAGATGCTGCCGTGGGGGAGGTACTGGGAGCCTTTGCGGGCCTCCGCGTAGTGGAGGATTCGGCCGCGGCGCACCTCCTTGATCTCCCGCAGCAGGTCCAGATCGATCCCGTCGGGGTCGTGGACCACCCCATCGGAGTCGGAGCATCCGATGACCGTGCCGCCCAGGGCGTGCACCTTCTCGATGGCGTAGAGGGCCACGTTCCCCGAGCCGGACACCAGGCACGTCATGCCCTCCAGGGACTGCTTGCGGGTCTTGAGCATCTGCTCGAGGAAAAAGGCGGCGCCATAGCCGGTCGCCTCCCGGCGCACGAGGGCGCCACCCCAGTCGATGCCCTTGCCCGTAAGGACCCCCGACTCGTAGCGGTTCGTGATGCGCTTGTACTGCCCGAAGAGGTAGCCGAGCTCCCGGGTGCCAACCCCGATGTCGCCAGCGGGGACGTCCGTGTACTCGCCGATGTGCCGGTACATCTCGAGCATGAAGCTCTGGCAGAAGCGCATCACCTCGTCGTCGCTGCGCCCCTTCGGGTCGAAGTCGGCGCCACCCTTGCCGCCGCCGATGGGCATCCCGGTCAGGGCGTTCTTGAAGAGCTGCTCGAACCCCAAGAACTTCACGATGCCCAGGTTGACCGACGGGTGGAACCGCAGCCCGCCCTTGTAGGGGCCGAGGGCGCTGTTGAACTCCACCCGGAACCCTCGGTTGATGTGCACCTCGCCGCGATCGTCCGTCCACGGCACCCGGAAGATGATCTGGCGCTCCGGCTCACAGATCCGTTGGATGATCTTCGCGCGCGCGAACTCGGGGTACTTGGCGAGCACCGGGCCTAGAGACTCCAGCACCTCGCGGACCGCCTGATGGAACTCGACCTCACCCGCGTTGCGCTGGACCACCTCTTCGAAGAGCAAGTCGACTTTTTCGTCCAACATGGGTGCGATTTCCCTGAAAGGAGGGCGACGCACAAGTGACGATCAACACCGAGTCGCAAGTCGGGTGGCGTCATCACGTCGGAGCCACTCGCCCGAGGGCGCCCACAGGGCGCCCTCGACCGCTCCCGGGCCCGAACGAAAACATCTGCACCACAGCCGATTTTCAGGAGCTCCCTGCCGCGATACATTCGCGTCGTGACCCCAGCAGAGGCATCGGGCCGTGTGGGACCGTCGGAGAAGCGCGCGGCGCTCGAGCGACGGTCGTCCACATCGAGCTCGACGCAGGGGCTGGAGCTGCTCATCGTCGACGATCACTCGCTGTTCGCCGATGGTCTCGTGCTGCTCCTCGAACGGCTGGGGCCGGGGGTGCGCGTCGCCTCCGTACCGAGCTGCGAGCGCGCCCTCGAGGTGCTGGCGGGGGGGCTCCGGCCGGACTTGGTCCTCTTCGACCTCAACCTGCCGGGCATGCATCACCTGGAAGCCTTCGAGTCGCTCCAGGAGCACGCGCCGGAGGCCTGGATCGTCGCCGTCTCGGCGGATGAGCGTCCTCACATGATCGGGGACGTCATGCGCGCCGGGGCCCGCGGGTACATCCCCAAATCGACCAACGCCGACGTCATGTTGGGCGCCCTGCGCCTCGTGCTCGCCGGGGGAGTCTACGTGCCGGAGGCGGTTCTGAACGCCGCCCCAGCGCCGCCCGCCCTGACGCCCCGCGAACTGGAGGTGCTGCAGCTCATCGCCAGCGGCCACGGCAACCGGGAGATCGCGGAGCGGCTGAAGCTCGCCGAGTCGACCGTGCGGGTCCACGTCACCTCCCTGCTGCGGCGCCTCGGCGTGAAGACCCGCTTCGAGGCGGTGAACTCGCCCCTCGTGGTGGAGTTCTTGCGCACGCAGGGCGCGCCCCCCGCGCGCGGGCTCCCGGATCGATGACGGCGCTCGAGGCAGTCGCGCCGCCGAGCCCGCGCGACCCCGTCGCGCGTCGTGAGGCCAGCGACGCGACACGCCTGCGCCTGACGTTCTCTCAGCTGCGCTACATCACCGTCAGCACCGCGGGTCTGGTGGTCCTGCTGGCGCTCGTCATCTCCCCGAGGGTCCCCGCGGACCGGCTCTGGACGTGGCTGGCGGTCTATCAAGCCATCACGGTCGTGCGGCTCGCGCTCGCCTGGTGGTACCGGCGCCGGCCGCGCACGGACGCGGAGCTCCGAGCGGTGCTCCCGCTGCTCACGGTCGTGTTCGCGCTGTCCGCGGGGAGCTGGGGCGGTGTGGCGTTCGTCTCCACCGACCCCACCGACACGGTCGTGTACGTCGTGGAGCTCCTGTTCGCGGGCGGTCTGATCGCGGCGGGGACGCAGTCGATGATCGGCACGCCGAAGATCCTGATCATGTCGGCGACGTTGATGATCGTCCCGCTGCTGGTGACGTTGATCCGCTCGGGCGTCACGGAGCACTACTATCTCGCCGTCGTCGCCGTCGCGTATCTCGTGAGCGCGCTCCAGTTCGGGCGTAAGAACTACATGGTTCTGCAGGACTCCATCGCGTTGCGGTTCGGCAACCTGGATCTCGTGGAGCGCCTCACCCAGGAGAAGGCCACGGCCGAGCGGGCGACGGCCGCCAAGAACCAGTTCCTCGCCGCCGCCAGCCACGACATTCGGCAGCCGCTCCACGCGGCGTTTCTCTTCCTGGGCGCGCTCGAGACCAACCCAGGGGTACGCGACTCCGTCGCGCTCCAGCGCCTCCGCGCGTCCCTCACGTCGGCACGCCAGATGCTCGACGCCCTGCTCGACGTATCGCGCCTGGACGCCGGGGTCGTGGAGCGAGTGGACGTCCCGATCCACGCTGCGTCGCTCGGCGAACGTGTGATCGAGCTGTTTCGTCCCGTCGCCGAGCGCAAGGGGATCACGGTCGCGTTGCGGGCTCCCCGTGAGCTGTGGCTCGACTCCGATCCGACGCTCCTCCAACGCCTGCTCGCCAACCTCACCGCCAACGCCGTCAAGTACACGAACTCCGGCGCCGTGCTGCTCGCGTTCCGGCGCAGGAAGCGCGGTTGCCTCGTGCAGGTCTGGGACACGGGGATCGGCATTCCGGAGGAGGATTTCTCGTCGATCTTCGATGAGTTCAAACAGCTCGGAAACTCGCAGCGTGACGGCTCCCGGGGCATCGGGCTCGGGCTCGCGATCGTGAGGCGCCTGTGTCGTATCCTGGAGACCGACATCAGCGTGCGCTCGAAGCTGGGTCACGGCAGCGTGTTTTCGTTCCACGTGCCGCTCGGCCAGCCCGTGGTCGAGGGGACCGCTCCTGCGACGTCCGTGGATGTGGCTGGACGAAGTCGCGTCCTCGTCGTGGATGACGACGCGCTCGTGCGCGAGGGGCTCCTGACGCTCCTCACCACCTGGGGCCACGAGGTCATCACGGCGAGCGACGTCGAAGACGCGCGCCGCGTGACCCGTGAGCTCGAGGGTCGTGGCGATGCGATGCCCGAGCTGCTCCTCGTCGACTTTCGGTTGCCCGAAGAGAAGACGGCGCTCGACGCCATCGAGGCGATCCGCGAAGCGGCGCACACGAACATTCCGGCGGTCGTCATCACAGGTGACACCCATCCGGAGCGGATTCGAGAGGCGACGTCCTTGGGGTGCCCGGTCATCTTCAAGCCCGTCCCGCCCGATGTGCTCCAAAGGGTCCTAAGCGACGCGCTTAGGACGAACGCTTAGATCAATCGTTCTTGCTAAGCGCATAGACGTTTCTTTACAAATTTTCATGCTCACGCGCGTCCGCTCCCGCGCCGGGCCCCCCGTGCCAATCAGCGGTGAGAGCGCGCGCCACATGAACTCCTATCGAGGAAACGTCCATGCATATGACTCGAAGTGCTCGTTTTGGTGTAGGCCATGGGATTTCTTTGCTGCTCTTGAGCTCGGCCGTCCTGTTGGGCGTTGCCGGCTGTGGCGGGGACGACGGTGACTCTTCGAACGCAGGCGGCGACTCTGGCGGCGCGGGCAACGACGCGACGGGAGGCGACGGATCGGGGACCGGTGGGGCCCCGGCGGAAGGAACCGGAGGAGCCCCGATGGACGGGACCGGCGGCGACGGGGCGGTGAGCTGCGGTAGTCCGGGACGCTCCGGAACCACGACGTGCCTCGCGAGTCCGAACGCTCAGTGCCCTGCCGGGCAATACTGCGACAGCGAGATGTTGACCTGCTCGGTGGGCTGCACCAGCGACGAGAACTGCCCGGCGGACGAGGAGTGCGTGCGGGGCTCGGGGGAAGCGGTCGGCACCTGTACGGCCTGTCCCCGTTGTGGTGACGGAGCCTGCTCGGCGGGAGAGACCGCGGAGAGCTGTCCGGCAGACTGTGACGTCAGCAACTCGAACGTCGGTCTGGACGATTGCCTCGAGACCTGTGATGGCTTCGATTTCTTCTGCGACGACGTGGACGGCGACACGTGTGCGTCGGCCTGCGTCGGAGCCACGGCCGAGAAGCGGGGCGCCTTCGTCGAGTGCGCGAACACGCTGAACTGCAGCAGCTACGCGTGCGTGTCCATGCTCGAGTGAGCCGTGCCCTTCGGGCGTGCCCTGGCCGTGCCCTGGCCGTCCTAGGATCAGGGCAACTGCACGTCCGAGGGGAGCGCCAGCCGCGTGGGTGGCGCTGGCGCGAGCAGGTCGCGGGCGATGGTCACCTCGACGAGGTCCACGGCGGGGCTGGTCGCCACGCGGCGCAGCTGCTCGGCGCCGCCCTCGGGCGTCTGGGGCGTGCGCTGGGCCATGGCGACGTAGAACAGCGCCTCCGCCTCTTCGACGACGTTGTCCGCGGCCTTCATCAGCCCCTCGTCGTCCAGCTGCCCACGGCCCCACCTGCGCAGGGTCTCGGTCCAGCCGCTCGCGTCGCCCAGTGAGGCGAAGGCCTCCTCGGAGCTGCCGTCCGTGCGGGCGCCGAGGCGTCGTTCGAGCAGCCGCTGCCACAGGGCGATGTAGACGAGATCGTCGGCGGGTAGCTGTGCGGCGAGGGCCTCGGCGGTCGCCTTCCGCGCGGCGCGGAGATCACCCCAGGTCAAAGCGCGACGGGACATGTCCGTGAGGCTGGCGGCGATCTGCCGTGCGTTGGCGCGGCTCGCCTCGAGGGCTCGCTCCCCCGCCTGGCGCGCGGCCAGGATCTCACCGTAGTGCTCGAGGATTCGGGCGAGGAGGCGCTCTACCCGCGCGAGGTTCTCCGTGGGTGTCTGGCGCTGACGCGCGCCGAGGGCGCGATCGAGGGCCCGCCGGAGCGCCTGGGCGGCCGCCACCGCGTCGCCCCGATCGCGCTCCACCTGATAGATGAGCTCCTCCGCCTCCGCTTCGGCGATGGGATCGGCGCCCGCCTGGGCCAGCTTGATGGCCATTTGCAGGGCCTGGATCGCCTCCTCGGGGTGACGGCGCTGCCGCTCGATGTTCGCCAGGCTGATCCACGCGGGCACCGTCGGGAAGCTGCGCACGGCCGCCTGGATCCGGGGCAAGGCCCGATCGAGGTCGCCGCTGCGGGCCTCGAGGGCCCCCATCACGTATTCGATGCGCCCGGGGCGCGGCTGCACCTGGGCGAAGCGGGGCTCCTCGGCGAGGGCGAGGAGCGGGCGTGCGTACTCGAAGGTGCGCCGCGCCGCGGGCAAATTCCCGACCTGTTCTTCCTGCACGACGGCGCGCAGCACGAGGGCGAGGGCCCAGCCGAGGGCCTCGGAGGTGACCTGTGCGTCGAGGTTCTTGGCGAGGACCGTGCTCGCGACCTCGGACATGCCGAGATCCACCAGGAGCATGCTCAGGGGCATGACGGCCTCCGTCTCTCCGGGTGAGCTGCGATAGAGGCCGAGGGCGGCGCCCCAGGCGGCGCCCGTGGCGAGATCCGGATCGATGGAGGTCTCTTGGGGGCCACCCCGCTGGGCGCTGTCGTAAATCCGGAACAGATCGACCCAGGCGTTGCGCTCCCCCTGGGCGGCGCGCTCGAGCCGATCCCGCAGCACCGGAGGCATGACGCGGAGGAGATCCGAGTCCTCGAAGGCGGCCAGGGCGCCCGCGGGATCGCCGTGGCGCAGATGGAGGCCCGTCAGGATCACGCTGCCGCTGCGGACGGCGCGGAACGCCTCGAGGGCCTCGTCCCGATCCGCGGGGGTCGTGGGCGCGCGCTCGCCGACGTCGGAGGCGAAGGCGGCCCGGATCCAGGTCAGGATGCTCTTCTGAGCCGCGTCGAACACCGCCGGGGAGGAGTCCACGAGGGCCTCCTGGACCGCGGCGCGCTGGCGCCGCCCCGCCGCTTGGAGGGGGCTCATCGTCGCGGTGGGCTGGAGCCACTCGTCCAGCGCGGCGAGGTGTCCGATGACGTCGTCCCGCTGCCTGCCTTCGGGCAGGATCTCTTCCAAGCGACGGTACAGCGCGCGGGCGCGGCCCGCGTTGCCGACGCGCGCGGCCTCGTCGGCGCCCCTCTGGAGGGGCAGCGCGCTGTTGGCGAACATCCCCGGCGCGGACTGGCCCACCTGGAGCAACAGGAAGGCGCCCGTGAGCGCCTCCTCCCCCGCTCGGGTGTGGCCGGCGGCGAACCGCTGCTGGGCGCGGGCCAGCTGGTTCTGGACGAGGCCGGCGAGGAGGCTCTTGTCCGTGTGCCCCCGCTGGGGATCGAGGAGGAAGGTGTGGAGGGTCTCGGCGAAGCGATCGTCGCTCACCGCCGTGGGCTCCACCGCCGCGACGGTGCCTTCGGGGACGGCGGGGGCCGACGTCGCCCGCGAGCACGCCGTCGAGCCCAGGGCCAGGGTGAGCAGGAGCGCTCCCATCCCCGACAGCAGCCCCGGGGTCCGCAGGGGTCGTCGAGGTCGAGGGAGCGTCGGGGGGTCCGCGGACGCGACGAGGGCGGCGCTGCGGGCGCTCGGCTTCGGGAGGATCGAGGTCCGGGCCCTGGGTCGCATCGGGACTGCTTTCACGAGTTCTCTTTTAGGCAACGGAGGCCCCTGCGTCGACGGGCGCCGCCACCCCGCAGGCGCCTCGCGACCCCCCGAGAGCTGGCCGCGCCGTGAGGGGATTCGTCCTGGTACGGTGACCCGACCGGGGGAGGTAAGCAATCGCCCACCGCCGGAAATTGATCCCCGGGCCACCCGGGGAGGTGATGCGGGCAGCCGTTTGCGGCCAGGGAGGGGCTTCGGCCCCGGAGCACGCCCGGCGGGATCTGGGGTAAGGTACCCCTACCGATGAGCGACGTGACTCGCCCCCTGCCCCAGCGCTTGGCCGATTTCGAGGTCATCCGCCGGCTCGGCATGGGGGGGATGGCGGAGGTCTTCCTCGCCAAGAAGCGCGGCGCCGAGGGCACGTACAAACTCCTGGTGCTCAAGCGCATCCTGCCCGCCTACGCCTCCTCGCGGCGCTTCCGGGCCATGTTCGCGGAGGAGGCCCAGCTCGCCACGCGGCTCAACCACCCGAACATCGTTCAGGTCTACGACTTCCAGGATTACGGCGAAGACGGCCAGCTCTTGAGCATGGAGTACGTCGATGGCCCGGATCTGCGTCGGTTCATCAAGGCCGCGCGACAGAAGCAGCACAACGTGCCGCCTCCGGTGTCCGCCTACATCATCGCGGAGGTCGCCAAGGGCCTGCACTACGCCCACGAGCGCAAGGACGAGGGCGGCCGGCCCCTCGACATCGTGCACCGGGACGTCTCGCCGCAGAACGTGCTGCTCAGCCTCGACGGGGCGGTGAAGATCGCCGACTTCGGCATCGCCTCCGCGAACATGTTCCGGGAGGAGCCCGGCGTGCTCAAGGGCAAGACCGCGTACATGTCGCCGGAGCAGGCCCGGGGCGAGAAGGTCGACCGGCGCACGGACATCTACTCGCTGGGCGTCGTGCTCTACGAGATGCTGGCGGGGCGGCCCCTGCACGGGAACCTCGAAGGCGACGAGCTCCTCGAGGCGGTGCGGCGCGGCAAGGTCGAGCCCCCGAGCACCTACGCCTTGGGGGTCCCGCCGGAGCTCGACGAGCTGGTGATGAAGGCGCTCGCGGTCGATCCGGCGCAGCGCTTCGAGACGGCGCGGGAGATGGCGGCTGCCCTGTCGCGCGCCCTCTTCGAGATGCACGAGCTCGTCGACGCCCACGTGATCGAGGCGGCGATCGAGCAGCTCATCGGGCGCTCCCCGGTGATCGACGTCCAGGAGGAGGGGCAGCAAGTCGACCCCTCGGCGGACGCGGGGGCCTCCGTGGATCTCCGGGGCAGCGAGCTCGGCAGTGAGCTCGGTAGCGAGCTGGGTGAAGAGCTCGGGGACGAGACGGGGGCGGGCACGCCGGTGCAGCCCCCCGCCGCCAAGCGCAAGGCGGGCCAGGAGGTGCGTCACGTGGCCGTGGTCGCCCTGCGGCTGCACGGCTTCGAGGAGCTCGCGCGCCACGTGGGCGGCGCCCAGGCGAAGGCCGTCGCGGAGCGTTTGAAGGCGACGTTCCAGGAGATCGCCTTCAAGCGGAACATCCGGCTCGACTGGAGCTCCGGAGACGGGGTGTTTCCCGAGGGGTACGCCGTCGCCGGGCTGCTCGCGAACCCGACGGGCGCCGCCGCGGACGCGGTGTGGTTCGCGGTGGACGCCCACGACGTGACCCAGGGCGCGGGCGCCGATCTGCCGACGGAGCTGGCGGCGCGCATCGGCATCGTGCGGGGCATCGCCAGCGGGAGCCGCGATCCCGGGGGCCACCTGGTGGACGCGGAGGTGCAGCCGCCTGCGCTCGTGCTCGCCGATCGCCTGCGCGACGTGGCCGAGCCCGGCGTGAGCCTGGTCGCAGGTGGCCTCTATCGGCTCGTGCGCCGCGACTTCCTCTGGGGCGACGTCCCGACGGTGGAGATCGACGACGCGGAGAGCCAGGGGCTGCCCCGCAACATGCGGGTCTACTCCCTGCTCCGCCCGCTCACCCGGGAAGAGAAGCTCCAGGAGATGACCCTCGCCTCCAGCGAGCTCGTCGGGCGAGACGCGGAGCTCGCGGATCTGCACGCCGCCTACTATGGCGTGGTGGGCGCGACGCCGGGCCAGGGGCGCTCCGCCACGCGGGTGGTGTCCGGCGATCTGGGCATCGGCAAGACCGCCCTGGTGAGCGCGTTCGTCAACGAGCTCCCCCCGGACGCGCGCGTGCTGCGCGCGGAGTGCACGCCGGCCCGGCAGGATCTGCCCTACGCCACGATGGCGCACTGGATCCGCGAGCTGACGGGCGTCGAGGTGGAGCAGCGCCCCGACATGGCGGTCGGGCTCGTCACGACGGCCCTGGGGGAGTGGGGCAACCCCGACGAGGAGCGAGCGATCGCGGAGCGCATGGCCGAGCTCGCCATCGGCTCGGCGACGCGCGCTCAGGACGACGGGGAGGACGCCCACAACCGGGCTCTGCTCTTCACGGGATTTCGGCGGCTCTTGGGGCGCGCGGCGTCGGAGGGGCCCCTCGTGGTGGTCCTCGACGGGCTGCAGTGGTGCGATCAGCAGACGCTCGAGCTGGTCTCCGAGCTCGCGCACACGGAGGAGCCGCTGCCGATGCTGATCCTCCTGATCACGCGTCCGGACGAGCGCAGCGCCCGTTACATCGACGGCCTCGTGCGGCTGGATCTCGCGGGGTTGAGCACGGAGAACCAGGCGCGGCTGCTGCAGGTGCGCTTCGGCGTGGGGCCGGGGGTCGAGCGGGTCTGTGCGGACGTGCTGCCCCGCGCGGCGGGCAACCCGTTCTTCCTGCTCGAGATCGTCGACGCTCTGCTGGAGCGCGGGGTGCTCGAGATCCGCGACGAGGGGGAGGGGCGACAAACCCTGGAGCGCGTGGACGTCGCGGGGAGCGTCGTCGCGCTCCCTTCGACGCTCGAGCAGCTCATCGCGGATCGTTTGGCGGAGCTGCCCCGCCCAGAGCAGGAGCTGATCGACTGGCTCGCCGTCGCGGGAGGACCGCTCCAGGAGCGGGAGCTCCGGCAGCTGTTCGGACCGGAGACGGGCAAGGCCCTCCACAGCCTGTGCGCGCGCGGTTTGTGCGAGGTGCGCGGTGATCAGGTCGACGTGCGGCACCCGCTGACCCGGGACGTCGCCTATCGGTCCATGGACGAGGAGCCGCGGGCGCGGATGCATCGGGCCATCGGTGAGCTGCTCGCGGAGGGGCCCCTCGGTCAGGGGCTCAACGCGGCCGTCGTGGCACGCCACCTCGCCCGAGGCGGCGCACGGGATCGCGCGGTGGAGCTGTACCTGGAGGCCGCCGGCGCGGCGCGGGGGAGCTATCAGATCCCCCTGGCCACCCGCTGCTACCGCAAGGTGGCGAGCCTGCTCCCGGCGGACGACCCGCGGCTGCTCGAGGCCCACGAAGCTCTCGAGGCCATCGCTCGCAACGAGGGCAAGTGGCGCCCGCGCCGCTTGCACCTGGTGCGTCTGCGTGAGCTCGCGCGCACGAGCCGCAAGGGCTACTGGATCGCCATCGCCTTGCTGAGGACGGCGCGCTACCAGCTCGACGCCGGGCAGCTGGCGAAGGCGCAGGTATTCGCGCAGCTCGGGGAGCGCGCGGCGGAGGCCTCGGCGTCGCGGATCTTGCTCGTGCAGGCTCAGACCCTCCTGGCGGCGGTGCTGCGGGACGTGGGGGACATGCAGGGGGCGCTCGTGGCGGTGGATCGCGGGCTCGCCAACTGCGAGCACCCCCAGGTCACCGCGCGCCTGCGTGCGGAGGCCCTGATGATCAAGGGGACGCTGTTGCGGCGGGTGGGGCGTGTGCTCGAGGCCGCCGAGGTGTACGCGGAGTCGATCGCGGTGTTCCAGCGCGTGGGGGCGCGGCGCATGGAGGCGCGGGCGAAGAGCTCCATGGCGTTCTCCATGTACGTGCTCGGCCGGGTCGAGGACGGCGCGGCGCTGGGGCTCGACGCTCTGCAGATCGATCTCGCCATCGGCGGTCGGTTCCAGGTGGCCAAGACCTTGAGCAACGTGGGTCTGTGTTACTTCGGTGCGGGCGACTACGAGCGGGCCATGTCCTACCTGGAGCGAGCCCGGGAGTCGCACGAGCGCTACGGAGAGCACGACTCGAGGGCGGATACCCTGCTGGCGACCGCGGAGGTGCTGATCGAGCAGCGGCAGCTGGCCGCGGCGCAGACCCTGGTCGGAGACGCCGCCGCGCTGACCCAGGTCACCCAGAGCGCCTACGACACGATCCACGAGCGGCTCCTGCGGGCGGTGTTGGCCTACGAGCTCGGCGACGCGCGCACGGCGGTGGCGCGCGCCTTCGAGGCGCGTCAAGCCGCGGAGGTGCAGGCCTACGCGGCCTTCCACTTCTACGCCATGGCCGTCGAGGCCGCGGCCCGGGTCGTCGACGGCGAGGTGCACACGGGCGTGTTGCTCGCGACGACGGCTCTCGGCGCCATCGACACCCTGCAGGGCTCGGAGTACGGGCTGCAGACGCGCGCCCTGTGCGTGGAGGCGCTCCAACGCGCGGGCTCTCCCCAGGCTGCGGAGCTGCGCGGGCGCGCCCTCCGGTTCGTCGAGAAATCGAGCGGCATGCTGCGCAGCGCGGAGCTGCGCAAGCGGTTCGCGCGTCGACCCGCGGTGGCGTTCCTCACTGGAGACGCCACGCCGGAGCGGGTGCGGGCGACGGAGACCGGGTCCGTCGTCGGGCGCACGGGCGTCAGCCATCACGGCGTCGGGGAGAGTGAAGCGTGAGTGACAGATCCGTACGACGGTTGGCGATCGTGCTCTCGGGAGGCGGAGCGCGGGGCGCCTACGAGGCGGGTGTGCTCTCCTACCTGTTCGACGAGCTGACCCGGGTGCGCGGACGGGGCATCCAGGTGGACATCGTCTGTGGGACGAGCGTGGGGGCGATCAACTCCGCGTTCCTCGCGGCCCACTTGCTCGATCCGCGCCACGGGGTGCGGCGCCTGGTCGAGCTCTGGCAGACGCTGCGGGTCGAGCGGGTGCTGGGCTTCGGCTGGCGGCAGGCGTCCCTCGTTCCGCGGCTGTTCGCGGGCGCCGGGGCGGCCGGGGTCTTCGACGTGACGCCGATGGCGCGCCTGGTGCACCAGGAGATCCCGTGGCGGGCCATTTCTCGGACGATGCGCTCGGGTGCCCTCCGCGCCCTCAGCATCACCTGCACGGAGGTGTCGACGGGACGCACGGTGCTGTTCATGCAGACGGGCCCGGGGACGGGTCTGCCCGGGCACTCGCCGCCGCGCATGTTGATGCGAGGGGAGCGCATCGGGCCGAAGCACGCGCTCGCCTCCGCGTCCATCCCGCTCCTGTTCCCTCCCGTCGCGATCGGGAGACAGCTCTACATGGACGGCGGCCTCCGCCAGAACACGCCGATCGCCCCCGCGCTGCGCCTCGGGGCGACGCACGTGCTCGTGGTGGGCACGTCGCGGCTCGTGCGCGGCGTGAGCCCGGGCACCTCCCTGGAGCTGCCGACGGCCTCCTTCGTGCTCGGCAAGATCATGAACGCCCTCTTGCTCGATCACCTCGACACGGATCTCGCGACGGTGGAGCTACTCAACGACTGTATCGAGAGCGGGCGCCTGGCCTACGGACCCCGTTTCGAGGCGGAGCTGAACGCGGCGGCGGCCCGCCGCAACGGGCACTCGCTGCATCAGGTCTCCCCGTTGGTGATCCGCCCGTCCGAGGGCATCGGGGTCCTCGCCGGGGAGTTCCTGCGGCGCGGCGGCATCAAGAGCGGCACGCCGGTGACGCGGCGCATCCTCGAGTGGCTCGACTCGGGCGGAAAGGAAGCGGACTTCGCGAGCTACCTGTTGTTCGATGGTGAGTTCGCGCGGCAGCTGATCGAGCTGGGACGCTCCGACGCGCGGGCGCAGCGCGATCACATCCTCGACTTCCTGTCGGAGCTGGACAGCGCGCCACCCGCGCCGAGCGGGCCGGGGTCGCCCTATTCGATTCCGCCGCCCGCCGTGGGCTGAGCCGCAGAGTGAGCCGCAGAGGGCACGCGGCGACGGAAGCTCACAGGGACAGGGCGTCTTCCAGGGCGCTCTCCAGCTCGCCGAGGGCCTTCCCGTCCCCCTGGCTGCGAGCGAGCTCCACGCCCTGCTCGAGCCATCCCCGCGCGTCGCCGGGGCGACGCAGCTCCAGCAGGATCTGCCCCGCCATGAGGTACTGCGCCAGGTAGGTCGGATCCGCCGCGCGGAGGGTCTCGAACTGGGCGAGCGCGTCGTCGAGCCGCCCCAGCTTGCGGTACTCCAGGGCCAGCGCGTACCGCGCGAAGGAGTCGGCGTTGCCGCTGGCGATCAGCTTCTCGAGCATTTCCAGTCGCTTGTTCATCGTTCCATCCTGTCGTGCGCCGCGGCCAGGGGGACGGCGCGGCGTGGGCCATCGAGTTTTCGTCGGGGCAGGGCCCCGCATCCGTCACCGCCTCGGTCAGCCTTCGAAGTCGAGGAACTGCGCCAGGATGCGCTTGACCCCGTGACCCGGGAACCTCGCGACGACGCTGGGGGCGGCTCCCGCCTCCACGCGCTCCACGACGCCCCGACCGAATTTCGAGTGCCGCACCCGATCGCCGGGGCGCACCACCACCTCGCCGTCCAGGTCGTCCGGGGGCACGTCGTCGAAGACGTCGCGATCGATCACGCGCTGCCCCGGCGCCAGGCGCAGCTCCGCCTGGGCCACACGTCCTCCAGGAGACGCCTCCGGGCCGTCCGCGGCGGAGCCCCTGGACCCCCAGCTGCGCCGTCCTCCACCTGCGGTGGTCGCGCCCCAGCTGGGCGAGGCACCCCAGCGCCCTGCCAGTCCAGCGAGCCCCTGACCATACGGGCTTGCCGGGCGCGCCTCCCCCTGACGCTCGACCACGTCCGCCGGGATGTCGTCGAGGAAGCGGCTGCGCTGGAGGTACTTCGTCTTGCCGAACAGGGTGCGGCTCATGGCGTGGCTGATGAACAGCCGACGGCGGGCACGCGTGATCGCCACGTAGGCGAGGCGACGCTCCTCGTCGAGCTCCTCTGGATCGGTGCCGTCGAGGCCACGGTAGGGAAACGTCTCTTCCTCCATTCCCGTGAGCCACACCGTGTCGAACTCGAGCCCCTTGGCGCTGTGGACCGTCATGAGGGAGACGGCCGGGGCCTCCTTGAGGGTGTCGACCGCGGCCACGAGGGAGACGCGCTCCAGGTAACCCGCGAGGGAGGGCTCTTCTCCGACGTCCGGGGCCTCGGCTTCGTACTCGGCGATCGAGCCGATGAGCTCCGCGAGGTTCTCGAGTCGCGCGTCGCTCTCGGCGCTGTCCTCCGCCTCGAGGGCCGCTCGGTAGCCGGTGGCCTCGAGGACCCGCTCCGCGATCTCCCGGGGCGTGAGCTCGAGCCGGGCGGCGCGGAGCTCCTCCGTGAGCCGGACGAAGGACTGGAGCTTCTTCTGGGCCGCTCCGCCGAGCTGTCCGCCGCTCGCGATGGCGCGCAGGGCCTCGTAGGCGCTGGAGGTGTTCTCCGCCGCCGCGTCGAGGATCGCCGAGACGGTCTTCGCCCCGATGCCCCGCGCTGGCACGTTGATGATGCGGAGCAGGTCGGCGTCGCTCTGCGGGTTCTCGATGAAGCGGAGGTACGACAGCAGGTTCTTCACCTCCGCCCGCTCGAAGAACTTCATCCCGCCGATGATCTGGTAGGGCAGCATCTCCGCGCGGAGCGCCTCCTCCAGGACGCGTGACTGAGCGTGGACTCGGTAGAAGATCGCCAGCTCGCCCGCGTTCACTCCGGCCGCGCGGGCCTGGGCGACCCCTGACGCGACCCAAGCGGCCTCCAAGCGCTCGTCACCACAGGCGCGCACCACCACCGGGGGGCCGGCCTCCGCGGCGGTCCACAGCTTCTTCGGTTCGCGATCCGCTGCGGGCTCGATCACGCCCAGGGCGGCGCGGACGATGTTCTGGCTGGAGCGGTAGTTCTGCTCGAGCTTGACCACGCGCGCGTCGGGGAAATCCCTCCGGAAGCCGCGGATGATGCGGACGTCGGCGCCGCGCCAACGGTAGATGGACTGATCGTCGTCGCCCACCACGCACAGGTTGCGGGTGTCGGCGCTGAGGGCGCGCACGATGCGGTACTGGACGAGGTTCGTGTCCTGGAACTCGTCGACGAGCACGTGATCGAACTTGCGGCGGAGCTCCTGTCCCGCGCGGCTGTCGGGAGACTCCACCAGGCGCATCACCCGCAACAGGAGATCTTCGAAGTCGACGGCGTTGGCCCGGGCGAGGGCGAGCTGGTACTCGCGGGCGAGCGCCGCGAGATCGCGATCGAAGCCGTCCCCCACGTCGACCTCCGTGGGATCGTGCCCTTCGCGCTTGCAGGCGCCGATGAGCGACAGGACGTACTTGGGGGGGTAACGCCGCTCGTCGAGGCGTAGATCCTTGGTGACGCGGGCCACGACCGCCTTCTGATCGGCGTCATCGTAGATGACGAAGCTGCGATCGAGGCCGGCCTCTTCCGGGTAGCGCCGCAGCAGCTTGGCGCAGATGCCGTGGAAGGTCCCCACCCACAGGTCGCGGGCAATTTCGGGCCCTGCCAGCTCCTCCAGGCGGTGGCGCATCTCCCCCGCCGCCTTGTTGGTGAAGGTGACCGCGAGGATCCGGTAGGGGGGCACCCGCTGGTTCGCGAGCAGGTGGGCGATCCGGAAGGTGATGGTGCGGGTCTTGCCGCTCCCCGCGCCGGCGAAGATGAGCAGCGGACCCGACTCGTGGAGGACGGCGTTGAGCTGAGGCTCGTTGAGTTCGGTCATGTCGCTGTGGGCGGCTCCTGTGGGCGTGGTGACGCGTCCCTGGTCCCCCGGTGGTCCTGTAGCGCCTCGGGCGATCGCGCTCAACCGGCCGGCCTCCGCGGCCCGTGCGACGTCCGAGGGCCGGCGGTGCCTTGCCGGGCCGTTGCGGCTATGACACCCGAGTAACTTCCCCAGGCAACACGCGAACGGACATGTCGCTCCTCGATCCTTTCTCCGTCGACCGAGAGCTACGCGCGGGCGCCGCCCGCTGGCGGCGGTGGAGGCAGCAGCTCCGCCGAGGCGTCACCGAGCCCGCGCCCTTCGGGGCTTCGACGCGCTTCGGCAAATCTCTCTACGACGTGGTGCAAGACCTCCCGCCGGATCTCCCCTTGCGCCGCCCCCTGGCGCGCTGGGTCTACCGGCTCGCGGAGCAGCGCATCGACGCCCCCTGGCTGGCGCGGGAGGCCGAGCTCGTGCGCCTCGAACGACACCCGGTCCGCGAACCCCGCGAGGGCCAGTTCACGTTGGCCGAGATGACGCACGCCGCGCTCGCGGGGCCCCACTCGCTCCACTGGCAGCGGGCGCGCCTGCATGCGTCGCTCCCGCTGGCGGCGCACCGGGCGCTGCTCTGGGAGCGACGGCAGGAGATCGCGGCGCGCATGGGGTTGCCCGGCCCGGACGCGATCGAGCTCCCCGCCGCGGGAATCTACGCGGCGGCGGAGAGCTGGCTCGAGGTCAGCGCCGAGGGGGTGGCGGAGCTGGTCGAGCCGGGGTGGGGCGCGCTCGTGGAGTCCGGGTTGGCGCGAGGGGCCAGCGAGGGGTGGCCCGCGCGCCTGGCGTCGGACACCTTGCTCGATCTGTTGGAGCAGCGCGATTGGTTCCGTGGCGTGACGTTGGAGCCGGGGCCCTTGCCCGCGCGCTACGCGCCGACGAGCTTCGTGCGCGCCTTCGCGCGCCTCGGGGCGGCGTGGCAGGTCGGGTTGGCTCCCGCGGGGCAGCTCTTCGCGATCGCGGAAGATCCGTACGGGCTGCGCGCTTGGACCCGAGGCGCCCTGTGGGCGCTCGTCGCGTGCCGGACGCCGTTCTTGCGGCGTCGGCTCGGGCTGTCGCCTCACCGGGCCGAGGCCCACGAGCGAGAGCTCGCCCTCGCGGTGGTGCAGTGGGTGCGGCTCGTCGCCACGCGGGTGCTCGCGCGCCGAGCGGCGCTGGCGGGGGGCAAGGTGCTCTCGGAGGCCGCGCAGGAGCTCCAGGTGCGGCTCCTCCGAGAGTCGGAGCGCCCGGAGTCGTTGCTCGGGATGACGCGGCTCCGCGTGGACGATCCGCAGCGCCTCGCCGCGTGGTTCCTGGCGGCCGACGAGTACGAGCGCTTGGTGGAGGAGCACGACGAGGACTGGTTCCGCTCACCGCGCGCCGTGGAGCAGGCGCGGGAAGAGGCGAAGCTCCCGCCTGCCACGGAGGCGGACGAGGCCGCCCTGGAGCGAGGGCGCGCCGCCCTCCTGCGCTGGTTCACCGAGCGCGTCGCTTGACGGTCCCATCCCAGGCGCTGCCCAGGCGCTCGTCGCCGCGGTCGGACCCGGCCGGCCGTGGCTCCACGGACCCGGGGCCACGGAGCTGGTGCCGCGCGCTCAGAAGCCGGCGGCGGGATCGGGCGTGAGCCCCGTCGATTCGATGTGCAGAGTGAAGCCGAACACGATCGCCGTCGCGGAGTACTCGCCGAGGGTCTGACGCACGGCGGCGTCGACGCTGAAGCGTTGGTCGATGTAGGCCGCGCCGCCGCTCACCGAGTGCGCGTCGAGCCCCGTGTCGAAGCGATACCCGGCGCGGAGCGCCACGCTCTCGCCGAGGAGCACCTCGCCGCCGCCCATCCAGCGCGCGGTCGTGTGTCCCCAGGTGGTCGTGTCGAGCACCACGTTCGCCTCGAGCCCGAACTCCCGCGTGCCGTAGCCGACGCCGCCGCCGACCATGAGGGGGAGGAACGCCTCGGCGGTGTTCGTGAGGTTGTGTCCGACGACGGCGAGGGCGAGCTCCGGCACGGGCTTGAGGGTGGCGCCCACGTCGAAGGTGAACGCCTGGACGATGCGCTCGTCGCGCAGCCCGCCGGAGACCCGGCTCGTGCCAAGCGGGCCGGGGCCGTTCTGGCTCAAGGACAGCATGCGCCCTGTGGCTCCGACGAAGAAGGTCTCGCCGAAGGGCATCGCCAGGCCGACGCGGATGTCGTTGTACTGCCGGTCCGTGCCGTCGGGATCCTGTTGGTTCCACGTGCCGCCGAGGCCCCCCGCGATGCCCGTGCTCGAGACGATGGAATCCACGGCCGCCGCTCCGTAGCTCTGGCGGCTCGCTTGCGGCCAAATCTGCCCGAGCGCGGTGACGTGGTACACCCGCGTGACCGCCATGTTCGCGGGGTTCTGGAACAAGGCGCTCGTGGAGCTGCCCAGCGCGCGCAGGCCGCCGCCGAGGGCGGCGATGCGGGCGGTCTCCGTCTCTCCGTAGTTGTAGCCCACCTCGGGAGGGAGCTCGCTGGGATCCGCCGCTGCCGCCCCTGCGACGCAGAGGCTCGCGAGCCCTGCCGCGAGCGCCACGCCACCGGAGCGACGCGCACGTCGGCGCTCCGCGGTTCGCGCGCGCACGCCCTGGGGCTGCACGATCTCAGGACATGTCGACGCGTCCCGTGCGTCCTCGAACGAGCGGATCGAGTCGGAGCGACGGGGCCTCGTCACGTCGGAAGCCTCGAGACACGCGAGCTGCTGGCCATGCGATTCTCCCGTTATCGGACGCTTGCGGTCGTGGCCAACAAATCCGCGCATCGGGCACGCGGCGTCGGAGCGCGGCGTCACCGTCGCGCCGCGAAGGAGCGTGCTGGACGCGTGAAGCGCGATCGCGCGGCGTGTTCGCGTGTCGAGGGACGCGGATCATTTTCTCGTAGCGCGTCCGCAGCCGTTTTACCGTCGGAACGACAATTGGAGGAATGTACAGCTTGAACTTGAGCGCGGCCGAGTGGTAGCTCGGGTGCCCCTCGGAACACCGTTGCGCTCGTCGGCTCCCCCGGTCGGGGGATCTCGGGCGCAACTCCAACGGTATCCGGGGGACAGCCTGGATTTCGCAGCGTGCTGTGGATCCGTCGTAAAATTCCCTCGGAGCCAGGCTACGAGGTCTTCCAACGGGTGGGGCGGCGCTGCTGCCTCGCAAAAGTGCCTCTCCGGTGCGTCGAGCGCGTCGGAGGTCGCCATCGAGTCAACGGCAGGATCGAATTTTCCTTGATGCGCCCCAGCTTGAAGACGACGCGAAGAACTTGCCTCTCCGGGCGGAGAGGCCCGGCGACGAGCCGAGGCGCGCGATCTGTCCACACCCTGTGGACAACTTGGGGGCTGGATGGCGACGGTTGGGGGGAAGCCGTGGAGCGGGGACACGGGGGCCGACGCGCCCCTCCTGAGAGCGGCCGCCACGTGGCGGGCACTTGGAATGTCATTTGGAGAACGATGACGCCCTACGACAGGGAAGGGCACGCCCGTGAGGGTGGGCGTGGCTCGCTCCCTGGCTTCGTGTCCGACACGGAGTGAGGGGTCGTCGACTGGGGAGTGAAGGGTGTGGGCTGCCTGGGGGGGAGGCCTAGCTGGGACCACGGGTCCCGCGGACGAGAGGCTCCGTTGGATAAGCCGTTGCTAGAAATGCCGTTGCTGGACGAATCGGTCATGGAAGAAGAAATCGACCGCTCGACGAGTGCGCCCCCCGCCTCGTCACTGTGGGACGAGGCCGTGGAGCACACGCGGCTGCGCTCACCCGCGTCGTTCGAGCAGTGGTTCTCGTCCGTTCAGCTCGACGCCTTCGATGGCTCCAGCCTGCGGCTGGCGGCGCGGGACGAGTTCGTCAAGGACTGGGTGAAGACCCACTTCTTGCCCGCGCTCACCAGCAAGCTCGAGGAGCTGCTCGTCGCCGCGGATCCCGGATACGCCGGGCAGAGCGTGGCCACGGAGTGGCGCATCGATCCCCAGCTCACGCGGCCGATTTGCGCGCCGCGCACCCCTGCGGCGCTCTCGTCTCGTCCGCCCGCGGCGCGGCCCCCTGCGACCCGGCCCACCTCGGCCCGTCCGCCGAGTCGATCGTCGGTGCGCCCGATCCACCCCGAGACGCAGAGCGCTCGGGCGCAGCTCAACGCGAAGTACACCTTCGAGAACTTCGTCGTGGGTCCGTCGAACGAGCTCGCCTATGCGGCTGCGCTCGCGTCGGCGGGTGGTGGCGGGAGGCGTTACAACCCGCTCTTCATCGCGGGCGGCACGGGCCTCGGCAAGACCCACTTGATGCACGCCATCGCTCACAAGGTGCTGGCGGATCGCCCGGACGCGCACATCGTCTACGTGTCCGCCGAGCATTTCACGAACGAGTTCATCGAGGCGCTGCAGCACCACCGCATGGACGAGTTCCGTGCCCGCTACCGCACCTGCTGTGATCTGCTGCTCCTCGACGACATCCAGTTCCTCGCGGGTCGAGAGCAGACGCAGGAGGAGTTCTTCCACACGTTCAACGCGCTCCACGACGCGGGCACCCCGATCATCGTCACGAGCGACAAGTACCCGCAGCAGCTGCAGCGGATGCCCGAGCGCCTCGTGTCTCGGTTCACGTCGGGGCTCGTGGCGGACGTGCAGGTGCCGCAGCTCGAGACACGCGTCGCCATCGTGAAGAAGAAGGCTCAGATCGAGGGCATCGACCTGAGTGACGACATCGCCGTGATGCTCGCCCAGAAGGTCCAGAGCAACGTGCGCGAGCTGGAGGGCGCGCTGATCCGCCTCGCCGCCAAGTCTTCACTCACCGGGCGGCCCATCGACGAAGAGTTCGCTCTGAGCGAGATGGCGCTGGTCAGTCCGTCGCGCCCGGGGCAGGTGAGCGTCGCGGACATCCAGCGCGCCGTCTGCAATCACTTCCGCCTCACCAACTCCGAGCTCCTCAGCAAGGATCGGCACAAGAGCGTGGCGTTCGCGCGGCAGGTGGCGATGTACCTGTGTCGTCAACGGATCCGCTCCAGCTTCCCGGAGCTGGGGCGCGCCTTCGGCAACCGCGATCACACCACCGTGATGAGCGCCGTGCGTCGGGTCGAGGCGCTGCGGCAGCGGGATCCCCAGGTGAACGCCCACCTCGAGGCCATCGAGCGGCGTCTCGCCGCCGGCGAAGAGAGCTGAGCTCGCCGCGCCGCTGGCTCAGGAGGGGTCCGCCGCTCGCGGTGGACCCCGGTCGTCTCGGGGGTTTCCCTCCACGGCGCGGGCGCCGCGGAGGGCGTCAACGGAGCTCGACTTGCAGGGCGCCGTCGGCGTTGCCCTGGGGCGCGTAGCTGGCCGTCGTTCGGCTACGCATCGTGCGAAGGGCCGTCGCTTGGCTGGCCGTCCTGCGGTTGGCCGTCCTGCGGTTGGCCGTCCTGCGACTGGGCGTCCTCAGACTGAGGATCCTGCGGTCGGTCGTTCGTCGACGACGCGGGTGGGGGTGCTTCCGTCGCCTCGGCGCCCTCGGGCTTCTCGGTCTCCGGAGGGGGTTGCGGCTCGGGGATGGCGCGGGCGACCACCGGCGGCAGCGGACGCGCGGGCAGCGGCTCTCGCTCTTCGATCTTGGACACCGCCGCCACGACATGCACCCCGAGCGCGTCGAGCACCTCCGAACCCGCCTCACCGAGGGCCGCCCCGTAGGGGAACTCCGCGCGCGATCGGGACGCGACCGCCTCTTCCGCCAGCACCTCTCCGCCGCGGAGCAGGCGCCAACGCCCCGTCGCAGCCGCAGACCAGCCCGGGCCCTCGGGCCCGGGGGGGAGGGCGTCGAGGTGGGCGTCGATCTGGAGCACGTAATCCCGGGGCCCCGCGTCCTGCGCTCGACCGACGCGCACCTCCGGGAAGGAAGGCCACAGGCCTTGCGTCAGCGCTTTCTCGAGCGCGGCGCGCACGCGGTGGAAGCACAGCGTGCGGTAGCGCTCGTAGGCGACGCACTGAGAGTCGTCGGTCGTCGGCACGACCTCGACGATGAGAGGGCTCGAGTGGAGCTCGCGCTCGCCCGGTGGCGGGGGCAGGTCCGAGGCTCGCACGGGGGCGGAGTGGCGATAGTTGCAGCCCACCAACGCGCAGACGCAGGCTAGATGGAGCAGGGCACGCGTGCGGCGGCCGCGGCTGCCGCGCGCGGATCGCGCCGCGCGGATCTCGGAACGACTGAAGGCACCCATCGGGGGCGATGCTAGAGCGACGGACGGTCTGCCGAAAGGCAGGCCGTTCGTCGCGACCCGAAGAAGACTAGAGCACCGATCCGCGAGCACGAGTTGGGCGCGGGTGAGTCCATCAGGCCCCCGCAGGGGGGCTGATGGGCGGAGCTCTCCCGATGGCGAACCGATCGGTGCTCCAGAGGTCGTGGCGGCGCTGGCTCAGGTTTTCTGGGAGAACGCCTGGGTTTTTCTGGGAGAAACGCCTGGTCGACCGCGCTCGACGTCGCGTCGCGTCGCGCCATGCGCGTGGGGGGACCGAAGGAGCGCGACACGCGGTCGTCGGTGTCTGGAGGGTGACGAAGATGATGCCTCTGGCTAGGCTCCGATTCATGGTCACCCTCCGCGATCTCCATCGCTTTCAGACCGCGCGCTGCATGGTGCAGCTGAGAGATGGCCGCGTCGGCAAGATCGTGCGCGTGGACACCACCTTCCCGGGAAACCGCACGGAGGTGTCCGTCTACACCCTCGACGTCCCCGGCCTGAGCCCCCCGCCGCCAACCGACGTCGAGGAAGGGAACACTCCGCCGGAGACGGAGGAGGACTTCGACGACGATCTCGTGGGCGGCATGCCCGCCTCCAGGACCCACATCGCCCGCGTGGGGCTCGATCAAATCGTCGGGCTCGCCAAGCTCCCTTAGAGCACGCCTCGATTCGCCCTCTGGAGTGCTCGCCCCCCGGCCCCGACCCCGTGCGGGGCCCTGAGGGCCTCGTCCCACCGCTGGGCTGCTCAGGTGCCGTCGCCGTACATCGCCTCGGCGAGGGCGAAGGTGGCGTTCTCGAGCTGCGAGTAGGCGCTGCGCAGGGTCTCGAGATCTGCGCCGCTGTCCAGCATCGCCCGCAGGGTCTCGAGGTCGTTGCGCACGGACTCCAGCTGGCTCTCGTCCAGGAGCTCTCCGTACGCCTCGAGGGCGTTCTCGGTGGTGTAGATGAGCGTCTCTGCCTGGTTCTTCAGCTCGGCGAGGGTGCGACGGAGCTCGTCCGCTTCGCGGTAGCGCTCGCCGTCCTTCACCAAGGTCTCGACCTCTTCCTGGGTCAGGCCGCTCGCCGGGGTCACGCTCACGTGTTGGCTGCGCCCCGTCCCGAGATCCTTCGCCTCCACGGAGAGGATGCCGTTGGCGTCGATGCAGAACTTGACCTGGATCCGGGGGACGCCGCGAGGCGCTGGGGGGAGCCCGGTGAGCTCGAAATGAGCGAGGCTGCGGTTGTCGTGCGCCATCTCGCGCTCGCCCTGCAGCACGTGGATCGGCACGAACGACTGGTTGTCGATGCTGGTGGTGAAGATCTCCACGCGCTCCGTCGGCACCGTCGTGTTGCGAGGGATGAGCTTGGTGAACACGCCGCCGCCCGTCTCGACCCCGATGGAGAGGGGGGTGACGTCGAGCAGGAGCACCTCGTCGATCTCGCCGCCGAGGGCCGCTCCCTGGATCGCTGCTCCGACCGCCACCACCTCGTCCGGGTTGACGCCCTTGTGGGGCGTCTTGCCGAACAGCTCCGTGACGGCGCTCTGGACCGCCGGCATCCGCGTCATCCCACCCACCAGGACCACGACGTCGATGTCCGCGGGCGTGACCTTGGCGTCGTCCAGGGCGGCCTTGCAGGCGACCAGGGTGCGTTGGATGAGATCCTGGGTGAGGAGCTCGACCTCGCTGCGCTTGAGGGTGCGCTCCAAATGGAGGGGGCCCGCGGCGCTCATGGAGATGAAGGGGACGTTCACCTCCGTCTCCAGGGAGGAGGACAGCTCGTGCTTGGCCTTCTCGGCGGCTTCGCGGAGCCGCTGGAGGCTCATGCGATCCTGGCGCAGGTCGACGCCGGTGTTCCCCAGGAACTCCTCTGCGAGCATGTCGACGATGCGGTTGTCGAAATCCTCGCCGCCGAGGTGGGTGTCGCCGCCCGTGGCGCGCACGCTGAAGACCCCCTCGGAGATCTCCAGGATGGAGATGTCGAAGGTACCGCCTCCCAGATCGTAGACGGCGATCCGTTCGGACTTGCCGCGATCGAGGCCGTAGGCGATCGCCGCGGCCGTCGGCTCGTTGATGATGCGCTTCACCTCGAGCCCGGCGATGACGCCGGCGTCCTTGGTGGCCTGCCGCTGGGCGTCGTCGAAATAGGCGGGGACGGTGATGATCGCCTCGGTGACGGGCTCGCCCAGGTACGCCTCGGCGACCTCCTTCATCTTGACGAGCACCATCGCCGACACCTCCGGCGGCGACAGCTTGCGATGTTCCACCTGCACCCAGGCGTCGCCGTTGTCGTGGCGGACCACCTCGTAGGCCACCGACTCGCGCTGCCGCTGCACCTCGGGGCTCTCGAAGGATTGCCCCATGAGGCGCTTCACCGCGTGGATCGTGCGCTGCGGGTTCGTGGTCGCCTGGCGCTTCGCTACCTGCCCCACGAGCCGTTCGCCCTTCTCCGTGAACGCGACGACGCTCGGCGTCGTGCGCGCGCCCTCGGCGTTCGGGATGACCGTGACCTCGGGCTCGCCCCGGGCGTTCAGCCCTTCGAGCACGGTGACGCAGGAGTTCGTCGTGCCCAGGTCGATTCCGATGATCTTACCCATTGTTCAGCCAGCATACCCCGGTAGCCCGAGAGGCCAGAACGCCAAATACCTCACAGGGCACGGAAATTCCTCTGTCCAACTCTGCCTGGTGTTCCTGCGGAGCGCACCTGTCCGCCGCATGGACTTCGCCGCGGTGGTTCGCCGCGCGTGGTTCGCCGCGCGTGGTTCGCCGCGCGTGGTTCGCCGTCGCGTGGTTCGCCGCGCAGCTCCGCAGTGGTCCGCCGCAGGGTCGCCGCCGCGCAGCTCCGCGGTGGTCCGCTACTCCTGAGCCTCCGTGCGTGATCCCCTCGCCGGGTTCCGCCGCACACCCGCTGCGCCCCGCCGCAGGCCGCTCGCCGAGTTCGCCGCACACCCGCTGCGCCCCGCCGCAAGCCGCTCGCCGACGCGCCAGCACGGGCCACCAACGGTGGCCAGCCTGGGATGTCGCCGCTGGCTGGAGGATCCAGGACCGAGCGGCGAGGCGCGCACGTGAGCGTGAACGTGGGCTCCGCGCCGCTCCGTCGTCGCGGGGGCGCGACGAACGACGTCGCGGGCACGCCGCCGTTCGCCGGGCTAGTTCGCCTCGCTCGAGCCCTCGCCGCTGCCGTCCGTCGGGGGCGGGTTCGCCGGGGCCTTGGCCACGACGACGAGGGCCGGACGCACCAGACGTTGGCTGCTGCGGTAACCGGCTTGCACCTCCGCGGCGATCGTCCCCGGGGCAAACTCGGTGCTCTCGAGGTGCTGGATGGCTTCGTGCACGGAGGGGTCGAAGGGATGACCCACGGAGGGCACGCGCTCGATGCCGACCTTGCGGAGCGTGTCGGTGAACTGACGCATCACCAGCTCGATGCCCTCGATCAGAGCCTTGGCCGTCGCGGCGTCCGCGGTGGCGGAGGAGCCGTGGGCGGTGGCGCGCTCGAGGTTGTCGAAGACGGGCAAGAGCTCGCGCAGGAGATCGTCGCGGCCCGTGCGCTCGGCGTCTTCGAGCTCGCGCCGGGTGCGCTTGCGGAAGTTGTCGAAGTCCGCGGCCGTGCGGAGGAGCTGGTCCTTCAGTCGCGCCGCCTCCGCCTGGGCCTGAGCGAGCGGATCGGGGCTCTCCACGGAGCCGGGCGCTTCGCTGCCGGGGTTGGCGCTGCTGGGCTGAGCGTCCGCGCCGGCCGACTCTTGCTGCGAAGAGCCATCCGCTGGCGTGCGCTCGTTGGGATCGTGTTCGTCCGTCGATGACGGTTTGGTGTCTTCGGTCACGGCGGCGGCAGTATAATCATGGGTTGGGGTCTGCCAACGCCTGGGCAGGTTCCGAAGCGCAGCGACCTTGGCGGAGCGCGAGGAGCAGTCCACCGCTCGAGCGTGAGTCGGCGTCGCTACTGGGAGGATTCGGCGCGAACCAGCTGTCCACCACGCCGGGCAGCCGCCAGAGGGGCCCCGGACCCAGCAGGGGCTCACGTGTCGGCCGATCAGTCGACGCGCGGCCGTAGGAGGTGCGCTCGATCCAGAAGCAGACCGGCTCGGGGGACACGGCGAGCAGGTGATCGACGCCTGGCTGCAGGCTCCCGGTGGTGTCCGCGAGGACGCGCCCGTCCTTCCCCATCAGCTGGAGGTGACGACGCCCCGCAACCAGCCGGAGCTGGAGCCCCGCGGCGGGGCTCTCGGCGCTGGAGGGGTGCACCTCGCCGCTGTGGCGCCCGTCGACGATCAACACGGCAGACACCTCGTGATGGTTGAGCACACGCAGGTCCACTCCGAGCAGCCCACGCGCGGCGGGGACCCCGAGCGCGACCAGGGTCGCCAGGGCGAGCACGGGCCACGGCCAGCGCACCGCGCGCTTCTCCAGGAGCTCCCAGCGGGCGCCGCTCGCCTCGGCCACGTGCCGCGCCCAGCCCGCGTGGGTGGCGACGAGGCTCCAGCCGTGGGAGCCCTGGGGACGCCACCAGGCCGCCGGGCCCCGGGCGGTGTGCGGATGACGGGGGCCGCGGCCGAGGAGGGCCAGGGCAGGGAGGAGCGCGGCGCCGCCGGCGACGAGGGACTGTTGCCAGGGCTCGAGGGCGCCGAAGGCGAGCACGACGCTCGCCGCCGTCGCGAGGCCCAGGAGGAGCGAGGCGAAGCTGACGGCGAGCCAGCGGGTGCGCGCCGCCGACGCGTGCTCGTGGCAGGCGGGACAGTACTGGATCAGGAGGGTGGGTCCGCCGGTGGCCTCGACGCGGTGGGATTCGCCGCCGGGCTCGAGGCAGCAGGCGCACAGGGACGGGGCCAGGAGCGCTCCCTCGGGCGGGAGGTGGACGAGCGCACCGGCAGCGGCCTCTTCGGAGGCGGGCGGCGGGCCCGGCACGGGATCTCCGGCGACGGCTCGTCCCGGGACGGACTGGTCCTCGGGGAGCTGCGGAGCGAGGGTGGTCGCCGGGGGAGCTGCTTCGGCCACGGTGGGGCGAACCCTACCGCGCTCCTCCGCCCCGCGCTGCGTGTTCCATGCGCTGCCTTCGACGCGCCGTCTTCCCGCGGCCAGGCCTTCGGCGCGCCTGGGTCGTGGGGGCCTCGTGGGGCGCGGTCTCCTGCCCCGGGCGCCGTGGCTCGATTGGACCCCCGGCGGGGTGGGAGCTAGAGTCCGCGTCGATGACCGATCTCGACGAAGAACTCCGGCAAGCGGTGGCCGAGTCGGAGGCGGAAGCCGCCCAGCTGCCGGCTGCGGCGGTCGCGGACGTGGCTTCGAGCGTCGACGTGCCGGCGGTGCACGGGTCCGATCGGTCCGTGGCGTCCCGACGCCGCAACATCGGCCTGTTGGCGGGTCTGCTGATCCTGGGCGGAGGAATCCTCACCCTCGTCCTCGGCAGCGCAGATCAAGCAGCCATCTACTCGGTCCCGACGGACGAGCTGGTCGCGAAGCGCGACGAGTTCGCGACGCGGACCGTGCGGGTCGAGGGCACGTTGGTGAAGGGCTCCCTGCTGCACCGCGCCGAGCCTTGCGAGTATCGGTTCTCCATGGAGAAGAACGGCGCTCGTTTGCCCGTGCGTTACGCCCATTGCATCGTGCCGGACACCTTCCGGGACGTGCCCGACATGGACGTCGAGGTCACCGCCGAGGGCAAGCTGAGCGCCGAAGGATACTTCGAGGCGAGCCACATCATGGCGAAGTGCCCCTCGAAGTACGAGATGCGTGACCGCGCCGCCAACGGCGAAAAAGCGCCCCACGCCACCAGCTACGGCGCAGCGGAGATGGAGCCCGCCGGGGTCCCCTGAGCGGGCGAGCGCGCGTCGAGGAGCGCTCCGCTGGTGAGAGACCTCGGGGCGCTGCGACGTGGGGTGCCGGACGCGGAAAGAGCGCCGGCGGACGCGAAGATTGGCTGGGGGGTGGCCCGGAGGGCGCCCCCTTGGAGAACCGAGGAACGAAACACATGTGGGATCGATTTCTGCGAGCTTGCCGTCGCGAGCCCGTGGACTGCACTCCGGTCTGGTTCATGCGACAGGCCGGCCGCTACATGGCGGAGTACCGAGCCATCCGCGCAAAGCGGACCCTGCTCGAGATCTGCAAGGAGCCGGAGCTCGCCACGGAGGTCACGCTGCAGCCCGTCCGCGCCCACGGCGTCGACGCTGCGATCCTCTTCGCGGACATCCTCTTGCCCCTCGAACCGATGGGGGCGCCCTTCGAGTTCGCGCAGGGTGAGGGCCCGGTGGTGCACCACCCGATCCGGACCGCCGCGGACGTCGAGCGGCTCCGCGTGATCGACCCGGAAGAGGGCCTCGGTTACGTGCTCGAGGCCATCCGCATGATCCGCGGTGAGCTCGACGGGAAGACGCCGCTCATCGGGTTCGCCGGGGCGCCCTTCACCCTCGCGAGCTACCTGATCGAGGGCGGCAAGTCGTCCACGTACATCCGCACCAAGCGGCTGATGTACTCGGAGCCCGAGACCTGGGCGCAGCTGATGGGGAAGCTCGCCGAGGTGGTGCGTCGGTATCTCCGCGCGCAGGTCGAGGCCGGCGCGCAGGCGCTGCAGGTGTTCGACTCGTGGGTGGGCGCCCTCGGGCCTCAGGACTATCAGGAGCACATCGCGCCTCACATGCGGCACATCCTCGCGGACGTCGAGAAGACGGGCGTGCCGGTGATCCACTTCGGCACGGGCACCTCGACCCTGCTCGAGCTGCAGCGAGACGCGGGCGGCACGGTGATCGGCGTCGACTTCCGTCTGCCCCTCGACGAGGCGCACCGCCGGCTCGGCGATGGCGTCGCGCTCCAGGGGAACCTCGATCCGCTCTTGCTCCTGGCCCCCTGGGAGGTGCTCGAGCCCCGTGTGCGTGACGTGCTCGATCGGGGGCGTGTTGCGCCGGGTCACATCTTCAACCTCGGTCACGGCATCGTGCCCGAGACCCCGCCGGACGCAGTGAAGAGGGTCGTGGACCTGGTCCACGAGGCATCGCGCCGGTGACCACGAGCAGGACTGTCTCGACGGGAGGGGCTCGCTCCGACCGCGTCCCTCAAGGATCCTCGGCGCCGAAGGCGGCTCCCCTGCTTGGCACTGCCCCGCGCCGGCGTGGTCCGGTCGCCATCGTCGGGGGCGGGATTTCGGGCCTCGCAACGGCGTTTTACTTGGGCCGCGGGGAGCAGCCCGTCCCCGTCGAGCTCTTCGAGGCGTCGAGCCGGTTCGGGGGCAACATCCGCACCGAGCGCGTCGATGGCTTCTCCTTCGACGTGGGACCGGACTCCTTCCTCGGCACGCGCCCGGAGGGAGTGGGGTTGTGTCGGGAGCTCGGGCTCGAGGAAGAGCTCATCACGCCGAAGCCCGAGGGCAGAGGTGTGTACCTCGCGCGCGATGGTCGCCTCGAGCGCATGCCCGAGGGGCTGTCCTTGGGTGTGCCCCTCAGCTTGGGAGGGCTCCTCGATTGCTCCTTCCTGAGCCCCGCGGGGAAGCTCCGAGCCATGGGAGAGCCCCTCGTGCCCCGGCGCCGGGATGGCGTCGCCGAGGAGTCGATCGCGGGGTTCATGCGCCGTCGCCTCGGCCCGGAGATGGCCGATCGCCTCGCAGCGCCGCTCCTGGCCGGGGTGTACGCCGGGGATGCGGGTCGGCTGAGCATGGACGCCGCCTTCCCCCAGCTGGTCGACCTCGAGCGGCGTCACGGTAGCCTGCTGCGCGGCATGCTGCGCGGTCGTGGCTGGCTCGGGGTGTTGCAGCCGCCGAAGACCCCCGAGAGCCCGTTCATCACGCCCCGGGAGGGCCTGGAGCGTCTGGTGCGACGGCTCGTCGAGGTGCTTCCCGCCGAGGCGCTGCACACGGACACGAGGGTGGAGGCGATCGAGCGAACCGCGACGGGCTACGTGCTGAAGACCTCCGCGGGCGAGCGCGAGTGCAGCGCCGTGGTGCTCGCGGCGCCCCCGTGGTCCGTCGCGGAGCTCGTGACGCGAGGAAGCGCGGAGGGAGCATTTCATGAGCTCGGCGCCGAGCTGCGGGAGATCCGCTGGTCGGCGACGGCGACGGTGTTCTTCGGGCTCGACGCCGCGAGCGTGGAGCTGCCCCTGGACGCCTCGGGCTTCATCGTGCCGGAAGGCGAGGGGCGCATCCTCGCGGCCACCTGGATCACGTCGAAGTGGTCCGATCGGGCGCCCGCGGGCAAGGCGCTGGTGCGCGCCTTCGTCGGAGGCGCGCGTCACCCGGAGCTGGTGGAGCTCGGGGACGAAGCGCTCTCGCGGCTCGCCTGGGAGGAGCTCCGCCGTTTCATGGGGCCCCTCGGGGAGCCGCTCTGGGGACGCGTGTATCGGTATCGGCGGGGCAATCCCCAGCCGGAGTTGGGGCACGTGGGACGCCTCGCGCGGCTGCGGGCGATCCTCGAGGGCCTACCGGGCCTGTTCTTGACCGGCTCTGGATACGGAGGCGTCGGGATCCCAGACTGTGTGCGTCAGGCTCGCGCCGCTGCGCAGCTCTTGCTAGAAGCCCCCTCCGCGGGGGCGGCCCGCCCCTCTTCCGGTGTCGTCTAAAGGTAGGACAAGGGACTTTGAATCCCTGAATCATGGTTCGAATCCATGCGCCGGAACCAAGCTCCCCGCGGATCGCGGCGGAGCCGGCGCGCTCCGGCGATGGGGCTGGAGCACCTCACGGCGTGGGGGACGGGGCGCTCGGCGAAGCCTCGGGGCGGTGGAGCTGCGGCGCGAGCACCTCGACGGGCGCTGGGGTGAGATCCGTCTCCGCGGGCTGCCCGGCGAAGGGCCTCAGGATCGCGTAGGTGAGGGCGCAGATGGCCAACATGAACAGGGCCGTCAGCAAGTACACGGACGTGGGGGCGTGGCGGCTCGTGCTCCAGCCGTCCGCGTAGAAGCGCCCTGCGCTGCGCTGGCGGATGCGACGTTGCACGCCGTCGAGCACGTCGGGCACCTGCCCGATGTCCGCGTCCAGCACGCTCCGGAGCAGGGCGCCGTCGGGGTTGCTCAAGCGACGTTCGTCGCTGCTGCTCGGCGTGCTCTCCGCGTTCATCGGATGGTCTCTCCCAAACTGCTCTCGACGGCTGCCTGCAGGGTCGCGCGGGCCCGGTGCAGGCGGCTCTTCACCGTCCCCTCCGGGAGCCCCGTGATGGCGCCGATCTCTTCGTAGCTCAGGCACTCGACGTCACGCAGGACGAGCACCTCGCGGAAATCCGGATCCATGTCCCGCAGACACATCTGCACGATCTGCTCCACTTGGTAACCGAGCACCAGATGATCGGGGCGGCTCGTCTCTCCCGAGGTGAGCCCCTCCGCGCGCTCGTGGGTCGCGCGCGCCTCGCTGCCTTCGAGGTCGTAGTGGCCGTCGCGGTGCCGGCGCGAGTGGTACTTTGCGCGATTTTTGCAGAGGTTCACGGCGATTCGGTACACCCAGGTGCCCAGCTTCGAATCACCTCGGAATTGATCGATGGCCTTGAAAACCTGGACGAAGACCTCCTGGGTCATGTCCTCGGCCTCGTCGCGGCGACCGACCATGCGCCACACGAGCCGAAAGATCCGCTCCTCGAAGGCAAGCACCAGCTCGTTGAACGCCTGCTCGTCCCGTTGCCGCAGGCGGTGCACGAACCTCGCCTCGGCGTCGTCGGGGATCAGGGCCGGCGAGGACGCCACGGCCTGCGCCGCGGGCCTTCGTGGGAGTCCTCTGGCTGCCTCGTCCGCCTCGCTCACTGTTGCCCACGCTCGTCGGCTGATCGCCTTCGTCACCATGACCAGGTTCAAGCCCAGGGCCAGTGTAGCCGCACCGACCTGTCGTGCCGAGGTGACGCCGCCGTCGCGTCGGACGCCGAGGTCACCCTACCTGATGGAGTGACACGTCGAGGGCACGAAAGTTCCCGACGGCGACCGACCGCGGCAGCGTCGGCCGCGGGGGAGGCCTCTCCCCGGCTGTCGTCGCCGATTCGTCCCCGCGACCTCGAGCGCGGGCCCCGGAGATCACGCTGCGTTCAGATGCAGCGGGCGAGCACGCAGGTGACGTTGTCGGGGCCGCCGTTGTCGTTCGCCTGCCCGATCAGGGCGGCCGCAGCGGACGGGAGATCGCGGCTGGACAGCACCGTCTCGAGGATCTGCTGGTCGGGCACCGGCCCACACAGGCCGTCGGAGCAGAGGAGCATGATGTCGCCGCTGCGGGGTGCCTCGAAGCGCGTGTCGACCTTGACGGTCTCCTTCATGCCCAGGGCGCGCACGATCACGTTTTTGTGAGGGAAGTTGGCGATCTCCTCCTCCGTGAGGTGCTTCATCTTCTTGTAGTCGTTGAGGAGCGAGTGGTCCTCGGTGAGCTGTTCGATGTGACCGTCCCGGATCCGATACACGCGGCTGTCGCCGACGTGGGCCACGTACAGGCCGCCTTCCACGGCGAACAGGGCGACGATCGTGGTGCCCATGCCCCGCTGCTTGGCGTTGTGCTGCGCGGTCTCGTAGATGCGCAGGTTGCTCAGCTTGATCCCGGTGACCAGGCGGTTTTCCTCGTACGCCTTGGTCCGGTCCATCTTGTAGGGCCAGGTGCGGTCCGGGTCGTCGCCGGTGGCGGCGAAGAACTGCTCCAGGGTGTCGATGGCCAGCTGCGAGGCCACCTCGCCGGAGGCGTGGCCGCCCATGCCGTCGGCGACGACGTAGAGGCCATACTCCGCGAGGATGGCGAAGTTGTCCTCGTTGTGGGTTCGCTTACGACCGACGTCGGTCTGACCGGCTACTTCGATGCGCAAGGGAGACTCACCAGCTGCGAGGGGCCCCAGGAGAACCCCAGGGGAGGGGAAACGTCCACCGAGCGTTCGGCGGACCAGGGCACGATCCTCGACAACCAGCCCGGGGATGTCAATTCCTTGCGATGGGGAAGGGGTTCCTCCCGGACGTTCTCTGCCGAACAAAAAATTGCCGCCCGGCGGGCTTGACTCCGTCGGGCGGCTGGATGGGCACGTCGGCGAGGTTCACTCGTCGCGGGAGCGCCCGGAGGGGCCGGCGTCCGGCTTCTCGGGAGCGGCCCGCAAGGTCATGCTGACCTCGCGGAACTTGCCGTTGCCGAGCAGGAGCAGCTGCACGCTCTCCCCCACGGCGTACTTGTTGATCTCCGTGCCGAGCTCGTCGGGGTTGGAGACGGGCGCGCCGTTCACCGCGACGATGAGATCGCTGTGCTCGCGCACGGGGCTCCCCTGGAGTCCGGCGGCCGCGGCCGGGCTCTTCGGGTCGACGCGCAGTAGACGCACGCCGCGGGTGGTGCCGACCTGATCGGCGATGCCGCGCACCCCGAGCCAAGGCGCGGGGGCGACGGCGTTGGCCGGCGCCGTGCTCAGGAACGCGCGCAGGGCTCCCACGGGCACGCCGTAGGGAACGGGGCTGCACACGGCCTCACCTTCCGCGGTCTCGAGGGGCGCACAGGCGCGCGCCACCATCGCCACCACGTCTCCGTTCTTGTCGACGATCGGGCTGCCCACGTCGGTCGAGTGCAGCTTGCTGCCGATGGTGATGGCGTCCCGCAAGAGCGCGCTGTCCCCGCCGATGAGCGTGCGCTCACCCTTGAGGATCGTGCGGCTCAAGCGGACCTTCTTGTCGTGCAGCCCGAACATGTGCGTGTTGGAGCCGAGCTCCGCGGGCTTCAGGCGCGACGCCCGCAGCCCGTGCTTCCAGCGGCCGTTCTGCGGCACGAGCAGGGCGACGTCCCACGCACGGTCGCTGTGCCCCACGCGCACTCGAGACACGGAGCCATCCGCGTAACGCACGTCGAGATCGTTGCCATGGCCCAGGTTCGACAGGGCTGTGAGCACGCGCCCATCACCAGCGAGCACCGAGCCCACGCCGAGCACGCGGCCGTTGCGCTCGATGGTCACGACGCCGTCCCGGGCGCCATTCAACTTCTGCTGGACCGGGGCGTCGCCCGGCGCGGGCGCGGGCGTGACGACGTCCGCGGTGCCCTCGTCAGCGCCCTGCTCTTCGGTGCCCTCGGCGTCGGCCGCGGCCTTGTCCGAGTTGGCATCGTAGTGTTCGGCGACCTTCTCGGCGTAGCCGGCCACGGAGCGCGCCTGACGGCTGACGTTCCGCGCAGTGTTCGCCGCCGTCTTGTTCGGATCCTCGTTGCCGTCCGCAAAGGCGGTCGGCGCGGCCACGAGAATCGCCAAGAGGCTGAAGGCCCCCACAGACCATGTTCGCTTCCTCATTCTCTCTCCTCCTGTCCCACCCAAAATCACCTGGGGGTAATACCTCGTTCGAGGTCGAAACGGTGTCACGCGGGGCAGTCTGCAAGGCACGAGCCAGCCGTGGCGGGGCCTTGGATGCATCCGCGCCGGGGCCGTCGAGCGTCAGCGCGTTGGCGCGCCGCGCAGGTGGCGGAGGACCACGGAGCGCGCCCGTGGGGAAAACGGGCGCAGAGATTTCGCTGGGTTTCGAGCGAGGGGGACGGGCTCAGGGGCGCCGGAGCTCGCGCACGCCGCTCGCGGTGGCGACGAGCACGACGTCCGCGCGAGCGCAGAACAGGCCCGTCTCGACGACGCCCGGGATGGCTCGAATCTCCGAATCGAGACGGCTCGGGGTCTCGATTGTCCCGACGTGGACATCGTAGAGGTAGTTGCCGGCGTCCGTGAGCCAGGGCGCTCCATCGCGCAGGCGGAGGCGCGCCTCACCCCAGCGCGACAGCGCGCGAGCCGTGGCGCGATGTCCGAAGGCAAGGACTTCAACGGGCACGGGCCAGCGGCTCCCGAGCTGGGAGCTCAGCTTGGATTCATCCACGACGATGACGTTCAGCCGACTCGCGGCGTTCACGATCTTCTCGCGGGTCTGCGCGCCGCCGCCGCCCTTGATGAGATCCAGGGCGTCGCTCACCTCGTCGGCGCCGTCGACGCACAGCTCGATCTCCCAGGGGCCCTCCGGGCTGGCGAGGGGGATGCCCAGGCTCTCTGCCTGAGCGCGGCTCTGCTCGCTCGTGGGCACTCCGACGAGCGAGCGACCCGAACGGACCAGCTCCGCTACACCGTCGATGAAGTGTTTGGCCGTCGATCCCGTGCCGAGACCCACCAGGCCGGACTCGGGGAGATAGGCGAGGGCGGCGCGCGCAGCGGCCCGCTTGGCGTCGTCTTGGGTCATCGCGAGTGGGGGAGACTCTACCCGCTTCCAGGCGGCGTAGAAGGGTGAGCGGTCCCGGAAGAGCAGGGCAGGGAAAAATCAGCGGGGCTTCGGAGCCCTCTGCTCCTCAGCGCTGACACCGAGGGCAGAAATGCGTGCTGCGTTGGGCGAGGACGACGCGGGCGATGGGCGTGCCGCAGGTCGGGCAGGGGAGCCCGGGGCGCCCGTAGACGCGGTGATTGTCCTGGTAACTCCCTGGCGCCCCGTCGGCGCCCCGGAAATCGCTGATCGTGCTCCCGCCGGCGCGGATGGCCGCTTGCAGGACGCGGCGGAGGGAGCGCACCAGCGTCTCGCACTCCGCCAGGCTCAGGGTGCGAGCAGGGCGCGTCGGAGGGACGGCGGCGAGGAAGAGCGCCTCGTCCGCGTAGATGTTGCCGACGCCCGCGAGCACGCTCTGGTCGAGGAGCGCGGTCTTGATGGGGATCCCGCGCTGGGCCAGCGCCTCGTGCAGTGCCCGCGGAGTGATGCGGAGGGCGTCGGGGCCCATCTTCGCCAGGCGTTCCGCAGTGACGCCGGGGGCGAGCCACTGCACCTTGCCGAACTTGCGGACGTCGCGGAACAACAGAGAACTTCGCGCTCCTGCGGGGTCACGCAGCGCCAAGGCGAGGTGTACGTGGGGATCGACGCCGAGCCAGCGCCGCGCCTCCGCGCTCGTGCACGTGAAGAGCTGTCCGGTCATGCCGAGGTGGCAGAGCAGCCGGGAGCCATCGTCGAAGGCCGCGAGCAGGTACTTGCCGTGGCGCGTGAGATCCGTCGTGACCCGGCCGCGGAGGCGCGCGGCCAGGAGATCGGGCCGCGTGAGGAAGAAGTAGCTGGGCGGCCCGGTCACCACCCGGGTGATGCGCCGCCCGATCCAGGCTGGGGCCAGCCTCCGCCGGGTGACCTCGACCTCCGGTAGCTCGGGCATGGGGAGCTCGGTTTGCGGAGCGCCTCAGGGGGCGGCGGCGGCGACCGTCACGTCCTTGCGGGTCACGTAGAAGAAGTCGCGCATCGAGCGCTTGCGCAGGTACAGGTCGTCCTCGAACTCGAAGCCCTTCGCCAGGGCGATGGGCTTCAGCTGACCATCCACGGGCTCGTAGGTGACGAACTTCGGATAGGACCAGTTCACGTCCATCTGCGCGACCGTCGTCGCGCCCGCGTGGCGCATGGCGTCCGCGAGCACCCGCGCCGTGGTGTGGTTCGTGATGGCCACGTAGAGGATGTCGCGGCTCTCGTTGAGGCCCACCGCGGAGCGCCGGATGACCGTGTTGCCGTCGAGGGTGGCGCCCCAGCGCCCCTTGAAGTTCCCGGCGAGCTGCGGGTTGATCTTGCCGTCCTCGTACATGCAGGGGGGCGCCTGGCGGTACCAGGCGAGGCGTGGCTCGTCCGGCGCCAGCGTGGGCCAGCTGGCGACGCGCAGCGAGCCGTCGTCGTACTGGACCAGGGTGCACCCACGGTCGTTGGCGGGCAGGAGCGTCACGCCGTCGAGCTTCATGCCGTACTGGCCGTGCTCCGCCATGAAGCCGCCGTTGAAGGCGGCCAGCAGGATGTCGTGGTGCTTCTCGGGGATTTTGGCGAAGCGCTCGTACTGCTCCGCCTCGGGGGTGGCGGAGGCGGGCTCCTGATAGCCCGCTACCGGGTGGATCTCGACCTGCCGCAGGTCCAGGGCGACGATGAAGACCTCCGACCAGGAGCGGCTCTTGTCCGCGTGCAGGAGCGTCTTGAACATGCGCGGGGGATCGTCGGGGCGACGTGGATCGCGCATGGGGACCCACTGACCGTCCCCCTTCGCCGCGAGGTTCTCGTGCATCGGGCCCGGCGCGGGCGGCGCGAAGGGGGGCAGCTGGGGAGCCGCGGGGGCCTCCTCTGCGGGTGCCTCCTCTGCGGGCGCGTCGGCCACCTCGGCGGGCGCGATCGTGGGCGCCGTCGCCGGCTCCTCCGCGGGCACGTCCCAGTAGGCCTTGGGCGCCTCGTCCTTGCGCCAGAGCCGGTTGACCCGATCTTCCACGTCGTAGACGAAGTCCTCGAGGCGCGTGACGTTCTCCTTTCCCACGACGGCGCGCAGGCTGTTGGCCACGAGGGGGCCCATCCAGGGGATGCGATGCACCGCGACCCACATGCCGACGCCCAGGACGGGGACGGCCACGGCCATGCCCGTAGCGAAGCGTCGCCAGCGCCGCCGCGGAGGTGCTTTTCCGCCGGTGGCCTGGGCGCTCCGCGAGGCGCCACCGGAGGAGCCCGCGCCTTCGGAGGGCTCCTCGTCGGAAGGCGCCTCTCCCGGGGCCTCCTCGGCAGCCGCTTCCGCCGCCGGGGGCGGTGCGGACGCCGCAGCGGGCTCGGTCTCCGCAGCAGGCTCGGTCTCCGCAGCGGGCTCGGTCTCCGGCTCCGTCACCGGCGCGGTCTCCGGTTCCCTCGCCAGCTCCGTTGCGGGCTCGGTCTCCGGCTCCGTCGCCTGTTCCGTCGTGGGGTCCTTTTCGACTTCGGGGGCGGTCATGGGCTCGAGTGTGTCGGCTCAAACGAGGCCGAGCAGGCTGCGTTTCCCCGCATCCTACTCAGCGGGCCGTCGATGTCTCGAATTTCACGTTCGGCGTGCGGCCGGCGCGGGCGGGTGTTGTAGAACGTCCGCGCGATGCGAGCGAGAGCCAGGAAGCGGCGTGGGCCGTGGCGGGCGTGGGCCCTGGGCGTCGTGTTCGCGATCGCCGCCGTCGCGGCTCCGTTCCGCGTAGGGCCCGTCGGAGCACGCAGCGCCCTGGCGCAGGTGGAGGGCGACCTCGACGTGGCGCCCGCGGATCTCGCGGCTAGCGCACTCGGGGCACCCGTGTCCACGATCGAGGTGCGGGTGCTCGGAGGACTCTGGGAAGAGCAGCTCCCGATCACGCGGATCCGCCCTGGTGAACGTCTCACGCCGGAGCTCGCGCGCCGCACGATGCGAGAGCTCGTCGCGACCGGTCGCGTCGCCGACGTGCGCAGCGTCGTGGAGACGAGGCCGGAGGGGACGGCGTTGGTGTTCGAGGTCGTGCCGCGCCGGCTCGCGGCGACGGTGGTGTTCAGCGGCTCCCCCGTCGCGACGGAGAGCCTGGAGGGGGCGCTGGGGATCCGGAGCGGCCAGGAGGTGACCGCCTTCTCCCTCGAGCGCTCGGCGCGGGCGGTCGAGGCCCTCCTCGGCGAGCTCGGGTATCCGGAGGCGCAGGTCCGCGTCGTCCCCGAGGACACCGACGATCCGCTGCGCGTCCTCGTGCGCGTGCACGTGACCCCGGGGGCGGTGACGCGGATCGCGCGGCGTCGCTTCGAGGTGTGGCCGAGCCCCGCCCACCCGGCTCTGGCGCAGATGCTCCGGGGCTACGCCGTGGATCGCGGCGCGGTGCAGAGCGAGGCCGCGCTGACGAAGGCGGACGAGCAGCTCACGGAGCTCCTGAAGGAGCGCGGCTGGTACGAGGCGGCCGTCACCCACGAGGTCCCCCGTCCCGGTGAGCTCGTGGTGAAGGTGCGGGCGGGAGCGCGCTACGACGTGCGCTTCGAGGGCGTACGCACCTTCGATCGGGAGCGCCTCGTCGAGGCCCTCGAGCTCGGTGAGCGGGACGACTACGCGCCGGACGTCCTCGCGGGGGCCGTACGTCGTTATTACGCCGAGCGGGGCTTCCTCGACGCCGCCGTCGACGTTGAGCGACGGGGCGCCAGCGGCGCGTCGACGGCGCGCCTCGTGGTTCGGGTGCGGGAGGGCAACCCGGTGCGCGTCGCCCGTCGCATCTATCCGTGCCTCACGGGCAGCCGCTCCGCCGCGGACATCGGGCGAGAGATCGACGGTGTGCTCGGGGAGGAGCTCCCGGCGCCGGGGGTCATCGAGGCCGTGGATCCGCGGGTGCTCGACGGCGCCGTGGGGCCGCCGGAGAGCTCGGCGTCCCATGTCGTGCCCCACCGGCTCAACCCCTGGCAGACCTACACCCGAGAGGCTTACGCCAGCGCCGGGCGGCACGTGGAGGAGCTGCTCCGCGCGGAGGGCCACCTCTCGGCGCGGGTCGGGCCGATCACCTTGGTGCGGCGTCAGTGTGACCTGCGCTCGCAGCCCAGCGTGTGTGTGCCCCTCGGGCCCCGCACGCTGCCCCCCGTGGAGTGCAGCGACGTCCCGGATGAGGATCTCTTCGCCCGCGAAGTGCAGGAGACCTGCCGCCCGGATCCGACGACGGGGCGGCGCTGCGAGCCCGAGGCCCTGCTGGTGATGCCGATCCACGCCGGGCCCCAGGCGATCCTCTACGACGTGGCCTTCGAGGGGAACCGCGCGCTCACGGAGGCGGAGCTGCTCGCGGAGACGCAGCTCGACGTCGGGGAGGCCGTCTCCACCACGGCGCTGGAGGCCGCGCGGCGTCGACTCCTCGATCGCTACGCGGACGAGGCCTACGCCTTCGCCGAGGTGGACACCGAGCTCGAGCTGTCGCCGGATGGGACCCGCGCCCACGTGCGCTTCTCCATCAGCGAGCGGGACCCGGTGCGGATCAGCCAGATCGTCGTGCGCGGGGCGCGTCGCACCCGGGAGAGCCTGATCCGCAAGCGCTTCGCCTTCGCGCCAGGGGACCTGTACCGGCGCGGCGCGGCGCGTCGGACCCAGGAGCAGATCGAGACCCTTGGCGCCTTCACGAGCGTCGCCGTGGCGCTCGAGGACCCCAACGTCCCCGCCAAGGAGAAGGTGGTCGTGGTGACGATCACCGAGCGCATGCCCCAGTACGTGGACGCGAAGGGCGGGTTCTCCACGGGCGAGGGCTTCCGCGTCGGGTTCGAGTACGGCCACCGCAACCTGGGCGGCGACGCGATCCAGCTCGTCGTACGCGCACAGCTCGGCTTACGCCCCGCGGAGTTCATCTTCGAGGACGACGTGCGGCGTAAGTACCAGGCCCTCTCCTTCGAGGAGCTCCTGGAACGCCGCAACACCCTCACCGTCACCTTCCCTGACGTCGGGCTCGGGCCTCTGTTCCGCCTGGCGCTCGAGGCGATGGACGTACGGGACAACGCCCGAGACTTCGGGCTCACCAAGGAGGCGGTGTTCGCTCGGCTCATCTACCGTCCACGACGTCAGTTCTGGAGCCAGCTCGGAGCCTCGGTGGAGCGGAACTCGGCGAGCATCTTCGGCGCCGACGGCAAGGACGCCCTCGAGAACTACGTGCGCGACAACCCGCGCTTCGCCAACCGGGTGCGGGTCCCGGAGGGGACGTCGACCGCCTTCTCCCAGAGCTTGAGCTTCTCCTGGGATCGTCGAAACCAGGCCCTCGACGCGACCCGCGGCACCTTCGTGCACATGGGGGTGGAGCACGTCACCGCCATCCCCGTCGATCGGGCGGCGGGCACCTGCGACGAGCGCGCCTCGAGTGTCTTCGCGGCGACCTGCAGCGAGCTGCTGCGGCTGACCAATCGCCTCGCTGCCTACGTGCCCTTGAACGACAAGGGCCTGGCTCTCGCGGCGAGCTTCCAGTGGGGTTACATCCATCACCTCACCGCGACCTCCCGGACCTACCCCGATCGGCTGTTCTTCATGGGCGGGGTCGACACGATCCGCGGCTATCTCCAGGACTCGTTGGTGCCACAGGATCTGGCGGACGAGGTGCTGGATCCCAACTCGGGGCTCGACATCCGCGCGGTGGTGCTGCGCGGCGGCGACGTGTTCGTCAACCCTCGCGTCGAGCTGCGCGTGCCCCTGAGCCGCTCCATGAGCACGGCGTTTTTCCTGGATTCGGGCAACGTGTGGAGCGATCCCGTCGCCATCGATCCCACACGTCTGCGCTACGCGTTCGGCACGGGCCTCCGCGTGGGCACCCCGGTTGGTCCCCTCGTGTTCGACTACGGCTTCAACCTGGATCGTCTGGCGCACGCGATCGGGAACAAGAGCGGCGCGGGGCGCTTCTGGGAAGACATCGGCGCCTTCCACTTCAGCATCGGCTTGTTCTAGCTTCTCCCGAGGCCGCGCCGGGAGGTCACGATCGGGCCACGTTCGAGCCACGTTCGGGGGAGAACGACGGCGTTTCGGGCTGTCAAGGTGGAGCCGCGGCCCCCAGCCACTGGCACGAGCAGGGTGAATGCCTTACACGGGGGAGCTGCCGCGCCGCCCTGTGCGAGGGCGCACGCCCGAGACGATGCCATCCGCACCCGCCGCCCATCGCTATCCAGTCCGGCTTGGCGCCCAGTTCCGGCGCCACTTGCCTCGCTACGGCGTGGGGCTCGTGCTCCTGGCCGCGTATCAGTTCGCTCAGTACTGGTTCGATACCCGGCTGATCCAGGCCATCAACGCGGCCACGACGGGTCACCGAGCGCTGGCGCTGGAGCTCGGCGCGCTGCTCGTCGGGGTGACCCTCGGCGCCTTCGTGCTGCGCGTCGCGTCGCGGATGGCGATCTTCAATGGCGGACGGATCGCCGAGTACGAGCTGCGCGCAGCCCTGCTGCAGCACCTGCAGGGGCTCGGCTCGTCCTTCTACCAACGGATGCCCGTCGGGGAGATCATGAGCCGGGTCACCAACGACCTGGCTCAGGTGCGCCTGCTGCTCGGCTTCGGGATCCTGAACGTCATCAACACGGCCTTCGCCTTGGTGAGCGCCCTCGCGGTGACGCTGTCGATCTCGCCCCAGCTCACCGTCGCGGCCCTGTCACCGCTGCCGCTGCTGTTGATCGTCACGCGGAGCTTCTCCCATCGGCTCTACGCGCGCACTCGGGCGAACCAGGACGCCCTCGGCAAGATGAGCGACGTCGTGCAGAACAGCGTCGTCGGAGCGCGCCTGGTGCGATCCTTCGGGCTCGAGCGAGCGCAGCTGGAGCGCTTCGAGAAGACCAACGAGGAGTACCTCGACAAGAGCCTGTCCCTGGCCCGCCTCCGGGGAGCGATGGGGCCGACCATGCAGGCGATCACCTCCATCGGTGTGCTCATCGTGTTTTGGTATGGGGGCGCGCTGTTGGTGGAGGGGCGCATCGATCAGGGCGGATTCCTCGCCTTCTTCCGGGCCCTTGGGCGATTGACCTGGCCGTTGATGGCGCTGGGCTTCCTGGTGGGGTTGCTACAACGGGGGCGGGCCGCCTACGCGCGTCTCGCGGAGGTGTACCAGGCGGAGCCCGACATCAGTGATGGTCCCCTGCCCGCTCCCGAGGTCGTCGAAGGCCACATCGAGGTGCGCGATCTCCGCTACGGGTACGGGATGGGCGCGCCCGTGCTGCGCGGGGTGAGCTTCGAGCTGCCCGCGGGGCGCTCCATCTCGATCGTGGGGCGCACGGGGAGCGGCAAGTCGACGCTCGCCAAGCTCCTCGCTCGCCTCGAGCCCACCCCGCGGGGCACCGTGTTCCTGGACGGGACCGACGTGTGCGATCTGCCCTTGGAGACGGTGAGGGGCGCCATCGGCTACGCCCGCCAGGACGCGTTCCTGTTCTCCACCACCGCGGGCCGCAACGTCGGCTTCGCCCTCGACGATCCCGACAGCGGCCCCGCCCTGATGACGATCCGCGAGGCGGCCCGGGAAGCGCACGTCCTCGATGAGCTCCTGGCGCTCCCCGACGGCCTGGACACGGTGGTGGGAGAGCGCGGGGTGCAGCTCTCCGGCGGCCAAAAACAGCGCGTCGCCCTGGCGAGCGCCTTCGTGTTGGAGCCTCGGGTGCTCGTGCTGGACGATCCGCTGAGCGCCGTCGACGCCCGGACGGAGCGCGGCATTCTGGAGGCCATCGACGCCCAGCGCGCGCGCCGCAGCGTGATCCTCATCACCCATCGCGTGGCCGCGGCGCGGCGCTGTGAGGAGATCCTGGTGCTGGAGGACGGGCTCATCGTGGATCGAGGCACCCACGACGAGCTGATCGCCCGAGATGGGCTCTACGCGCGCTTCGCGGAGGAGCAGCGCATCGAGAGTGAGCTCGAGCGCCTGGGCGAGGCGGACCTGCCCGTGGCGGAGGAGGCGCGATGACGACCTCTGCTCCTGGGGAACGCGCGGCGACGCCCGCCGCGTCGGGCGGCTCGTCTGCGCCGGAGCGCGCGCGTGCCGCGAGGACTCTCGACGAGTTCCACGAGGAGGCCCTCGCCCCGAGCCTCGCGGACAGCAAGCTGCTGCTGAGGCTGTGGCCGTACCTGCGCCCGCACCGGCGCTGGCTCTGGTTGGGGATCGCCACGGTGATCGGGACGGCCGGGTTGGCGCTGCTGCGCCCGCTGGTGATGCTGCACACGATCGACGAGAGCATCGAGACCCGGAGCCTCGACGTGATGATGTGGGGCGGCGCGCTGTTCGCCGGCATCGCCCTCCTCGAGCAGGCCCTGCAGTTCGTCCAGGTCTACTCGGTGCAGGTCCTGGGGGCGCGGTCCATGGCGGCGCTGCGGCGCCACACCTTCCAGTTCCTGGGTTCGCTGCGCATCGGCTTCTTCGATCGCCAGCCCGTGGGGCGGCTGGTGACTCGCGTCACCAACGACATCGACGCGATCCAGGAGCTGTTCGCCTCGGGCGCCCTGAACGCCATCGGGGATCTGGTGCGCCTCGTCGGCATCGTGGTGCTGATGTTGTCCCTCGACGCGAAGCTGGCGCTGATCGCCTTCGCGGCGACCCCGTTCATCGCGCTCCTGGTGCGGCGCGTGCGGCGCCTCGCTCGTCAAGCGTTCCGGGACATCCGCAGCAAGACCGCCCGCATGAACGCCAACATGAACGAGCAGGTCACCGGCATGTCCGTGATCCAGGCGTTCGGGCGGCAGGAGGCGATGGCGGCCGAGTTCGACGCCATCAACATCGCCTACCGGGACGCCAACATCCGCGCCATCAAGTACGACGCGGTGCAGGACGCGGCCATCGACGCGGTGGCGGCGATCAGCCTGGCGTCGATCGTGGTCGCCCTGGGGTACCACTCCGTCTCCTTCGGCACGGTGGTGGCGTTCTCCGCGTACCTCACCCAGTTCTTCGAGCCCATCGCGATGCTCGCCCAGCGCTACACGCTGCTCCAGAGCGCGCTGTCCGGCGCGGAGCGGGTCTTCCAGCTGCACTCCGTGGACGCGCCCGACGCCCCGGTTCGAGCCGAGGGCTCCCCTGGCAGCGCCGAGTACGCGGTGGAGCTGGAGGACGTCACCTTCGCCTACAAGCCAGGCGTGGACGTGCTGAAGAACGTGAACCTGCGGGCGCGCCCGGGGGAGAACATCGCCCTCGTGGGGCCGACGGGGTCGGGCAAGTCGACGATCACCGCGCTCCTGCTCCGCCTGTACGACGTGGAGCGCGGCGTGGTGCGGGTCGGTGGCCTCGACGTGCGGACGCTGCCCCGGGAGAGCCTGCGCCGACAGTTCAGCGTGGTGCCCCAGGACGTCTTCCTCTTCCCAGGGACCGTGGCGGAGAACGTCGCCGCCGGTGAGGAGCCGGATTTCGCGCGTGTGCGTCGGGTGCTCGAGGACCTGGGTGCCCTCGACGTCTTCGAACGTCGTGGCGCCGGGCTCGAGGAGCGGGTGCTCGGTCAGGGATCGAACTACTCCGCGGGGGAGCGCCAGCTGATCGCCTTCGCCCGGGCTCTGTACCGGGACGCCCCCGTCGTGATCCTCGACGAGGCCACGGCTTCCATCGACAGCGAGACGGAGGCGCGGCTCCAGCGCGCCCTCGAGAAGCTCCTCGAGGGACGCACGGCCATCGTCGTCGCGCACCGGCTCAGCACCATCCGCGCCGCCGACAGGATCCTCGTGCTCCAGAAGGGGCGCGTGGTCGAGGAGGGGAGCCACCAGGAGCTCTGCGCTCGCAAGGGGCTGTACGCGGCGCTGTACGAGCTGCAGTTCGCGCGCCAGGCGGCCACCGAAGACGCCCCCGTGTCTTGAACGCCAGCGGGCTCGAGCGCCCGCGCCTCGGATCCTGGCGCCCGCGTCTCGAGCCGGAACGTCAGCGGCGTCGCGCGGGCGCCTACGCGACCTCCCGTCGTGGGGGGGCGTCGTGGAGGGGCGTCGTGGAGGAGGGCGCCCGCGTCGCCCGCCGTGCCGCTCAGCGGGTCACCAAGGCTCGACGCTCATCGGTGCGGCGTCGGGAGACGTGGGCTCCGACTCGGCGCCCTCCACGTACTGAGCGATGAAGCGCACGTACACCTCGGCGCAGGTGTCGTTGCGGATCCGCACGAGGCGCGGACCCCAGCGCGCGTCCACGACCACCTGGTTGCCCGCGGCGGGCGCGGCGTTGTTCGGATCTTGGGTAGTGCCCGAGCCGGCCTCCGGATCCAGGCGGCTCTTGAAGCTCACGTCGGCCTTCCAGCTCTGGGGCGTGCCGGGCAGGCCATGCACGAGGTCGTAGGTGCGCCCCGCGGGGAAGTGGAGCCAGTCGTCGTGAACTCCCGTCGACTCGTAGAGCCAGACCCCGGCTCCGGTCTCCGTGGTGATGCCCTGCCGATACTCGATGGGCTCCTGGTTCGTCGTGTCGCAGGCGCCGCAGGCGCTCGTCTGCAAGGCCAGCAGGGACAGCAGGACGACCGAGAGCCGAGTCATGGGTGGCTCTCCTAGCACGGACGGGCGCGGTCCTGCGACGCAGAGGGGGCTGGCGCAGCTCGCGGGCGGCGGGCGCGGCGCGGTCTCAAGCCGCCGTGATCCGCTCGTGCCAACCCATGATGACGATGTGCTCACCGAGGGCCTCGACGATGTCCTCCACCCGGCCGAGCTCCCGAGCGGAGAACAGGCGTTGGCTGCGCCCGATCTCGAAGGCGGCCACGAGCTCCCCGCCGATGGTCAGGGGGACGAGGGCCGCGCCCCGGGCGCCTTCGACGCAGCGGCGCAGGCGTCCCAGCATGTGCCGGCCGACTTCGCCGGGGCAGGGCTCGACGAGCACCGTCGCGCCGCAACGCACCGCGTGCCAGGTCGGATCGGTCGGGAGGATCTTCTCCCCGAGCAGTCGCTCGGCCCCCGCTCCGTGGGCCCCGGCGATCACCAGCGCCTCCAGATCCGCTCGCGGTCGGTGGTACAGACCCACGTCCGCGCGGGCCGCGGCCACGACCGTGGACAGGGTCAGGAGGAGCGCGTCGCGGAGGTCCTTGGCGTTACCGAGGACCCCCACGGGATCCACCGGCCGACAGGAGCTCGAAGGGGGCGGCAGGGAATCCCCCGTCGTCAGCTCTTCGCTGGACGGGGGCGGAGGCGGCACGTCGTCCGGGCTGCTGGCGCGAGCATCCAGGCTGGCGCTGAGTCCGGCGCAGCTCTCGACGGCCCGCGCCCGCTCCTCCCCGGACAGGTTCGCGAGCTCGCTGAGGCTCCGCCACACCTGCCAGGTCTCGTGTCGGATCAGGGCGCACTTTTGCAGGCGCCCTTCGGCGATCCGCCGCAGGATGAGCTCGAAGGGGACGGGCCCGAGGGCGACGACGCCGTCCGTGGCCAGCCAGCGGCTCTCGCGATAGGGATCCGCGCTCAAGCCGCTCGAGAGGGAACCTTGACGGGTGCGCATCGGAAGGGGCGAGCTGAGGTCGAGGTCCGAGAGGCGCGGGGCGAGCCCGCCGCGCCGGCGCCAGAGGGTATCGGGCGCACAAATTCTTACAGGGTGCGACAGTGTCCTCCCCCGCGAAGAGCGCGTCAAGGTCAGCCGCCGAGGGCGGAATTCCCTGGGAGAATCAGTAGGTTGCGTGGGAGTGCGCCCGAACGCAAGGTCCCGTCCTCGAGGTGACGAGACGCGGCCCGGTGGCAGGATCGGGCGGACGCCGAGCGTCGATTCGGTGTAGGTTCGGGGCGCATGGGCGGACTCGCCGTTGGCAAAGTGTGGCTGGTGGGCGCAGGTCCCGGGGATCCGGGGCTCATCACTTGGCGTGGTGTGCGAATTCTACAGAGCGCCGAGGTGGTCCTGCACGATGCCCTGTCGCATCCAGCGTTGCTCGAGCTTTGCCCCCAGGCGGAGATCGTGGACGTCGGCAAGCGGTTCGGTCAGCCGAGCGCCGCACAACCGGAGATCACCTCCCGGCTGATCGAGCTGGCTCGGGCGGGCAAGCGCGTCGTGCGGCTGAAGGGCGGTGATCCCCTGCTGTTCGCCCGGGGCGCGGAGGAGGCCCTCGCGCTCGCGGAGGCCGAGGTCCCCTTCGAGATCGTGCCGGGCATCCCGTCCCCGATGGCGGCGAGCGCCTACGCCGGCATCTCGCTCACCCATCGTGACCTCTCGTCGAGCGTCACCCTCATCACCGGCAGCGACCGGGAAGGGCGTGAATGGTCCCCCGAGGCGTGGCGCAAGCTCGCGACGGCCGCGGGGACCATCTGTGTGTTGATGGGGATGCGCCGCATCGAGGCCATCGCTCAGGCCATCGTCGATGGAGGGCGGAGCCCCGACACTCCCGTGGCGGTCGTGCAGTGGGCGGCCCGACCCAACCAGCGCGTCGTCGAGGGCACGCTCGCCGACATCGCGCAGCGCGTTCGCGCCGCCGCGGTCACCAACCCGGCGATCATCATCGTCGGCGACGTCGTGGGGTTGCGCGGGGACATGGGCTGGTTCGATCGGCGCCCCCTCTTCGGGAAGCGCATCTTGGTGCCGCGATCCGCGGCCCAAGCGAAGGAGACGGCGTGGGCGATCCGTGAGCGCAGCGCCGAGCCCGTACTGGCCCCGGCCATCGCCATCCACCCGGCTCCCGACGGGGAGCGGCTGCGGCGGGCCGCGCGGGAGGTGGGGAGCTACGACTGGGTGATCTTCACCAGCAGCAACGGTGTGGAGCGGTTCTTCGACGTCCTCGACGAGCTGGAGCTCGACGGGCGCGCCTTCGGCGCCGCTCGGATCGCCGTCATCGGGCCGAAGACGGCCGCGGCGCTGCGGGCGCGGGGCCTCCGCGCGGATCTGATGGCTCCCGAGTACGTCGCCGAGTCGCTCGTCGAGACCCTGCTCGAGGCCCAGCAGCCCCTCGGGCGCGTGTTGCTCGCGCGGGCTCGGGTGGCTCGCGACGTGCTTCCCGAGCGTCTCCACGCCGCCGGGGCCGAGGTGGACGTCGTGGCCGCTTACGAGACGCACCCCGTCACTGGCGCGGAGGCCACGCGGCTGGCGGAGCTCGCGCGCGATTCGGTGGACGTCGTCCTCCTCACGTCGAGCTCCATGGTGAGATCATTGGTAGCTGCTCTCGGCGCGGAGGCGGCGCGGCTCCCGGAGCGGGTCACCGTGGCGTGCATCGGTCCGGTGACCGCGCAGACGGCGTGGGACCTCGGGCTCCGCGTGGACGTGACGGCGGAGCGCTACACGGTGGAGGGAGCCCTCGACGCGCTGGAGGCCTGGTTCGCCCGGGGCGCGGACTCAGCCTGAGCGCGGGCTCAGCCTGAGCGCGGGCTCAGCCTGGCCCCGGACGCAGGCGCAACAGGACCCAGTCCCCCTCCTGGTCACGCCCGTCGAGGCGCGCTCCACGAGCGCGGAAGCAGTCGAGCACTTCCTGCTCCTGCTCGTCGAGCAGACCCGTCAGCAGGAGCACGCCCGCTGGTGCGACGTGGGCGAGCAGCGGCTCGGCGAGCTCCCGGAGGGTGGGCGCGTCGATGTTCGCGACGACGACCGCCGCGCGCTCGTCCACCGCCGCGAGGGGAGCGGTGGTGAAGGAGCAGTGAGCGCTCAGGCCGTTCAGAGCCGCGTTGCGCGCCGCCGCGTCGATGGCGGTCGCGTCGATGTCGATCCCGTAGGTGCGGGTGGCGCCGGCGCACGCGGCGACGAGGCAGAGGACCCCGCTGCCGGTGCCCACGTCGAGGACGTCCAGCGGGCCCGCTGCGGCCTCCGCGGTCGCATGCTCCGTCGTCGTGAGCTCCGACGTGGAGCGCCGTGTCGTGACGAGCTCTGCGATGGCCCGCTCCACCGCGCGCGCGGCGAGGCGCGTGGTGGCGTGATCCCCGGAGCCGAAACAAGGCGCGGGCTCGAACCACAGGGTGCGCTCGCCCTCGGGGGCGGGGGCCGCGTGGGTGGGGCGCAGCACGAGCTCATCGGTGATCCGGGCGGGCTGCAGCGCGGACAGCCAGGTCGTCTCCCAGTCTCGCGCCACCTCGCTCCGCTGGACGGGGCCGACCTCTGCGTCCGGAAAGACCAACCGAGCCCGGGCGCGGAAGTCGTCGACGGCCGCCGTGAGGCGCGTCGCCTGCTCGGGCTCCGTGCAGTACAGCACCAACCAGGAGCCCTCGTCGTCCTCCTGCTCCGCCACGCCCTCTGCGCCCGCCTCGAAGAGGCAGCTGCCCAGGGCATCCGTCAGGCTCGGGTCGACGTTGACGCGCAGCTCGATCATGACGCGATGACGATATCACCCGGAGGTGGCGACGCGGTTGCGACCCGCGCGCTTTGCCGCATAGAGACGTCGATCCGCCACGGCGACGAGCTCGTCGGCGCGCGGGTTCCCCAGCTCGCCCACGGACGCGCAGCCCGCGCTGAGGGTGATTCGGATGTGCTGTCCTTCGTGGGGAATGACGAGGGCGGACACTTGGCTGCGGAGGCGCTCGGCGAGCACTCCGGCGCCTTTCAGGTCGATGGCGCGGAGGATGATGGCGAACTCTTCGCCACCATAGCGGGCGAACATGTCCTCGGCGCGGAGCTCCTGGCGCACCGTGCGGGCGACGATGCTCAACACCTCGTCACCCGCGGGGTGACCGTAGGTGTCGTTGAGCTTCTTGAAGTGGTCGAGATCGAACATCACCACGGAGCAGTCCCGCTGGTGACGGCGTGCGTAGGAGAGCTCGTTCTGGAGCTGGGCGTCGAAATGTTCGCGCTTGTGGGCGCCCGTGAGGGCGTCCGTCACGCTCGCCGCGTAGAGCTGGCGGAGCAACGCCTCCTGGTCTTCGTCGGCGACGGAGTAGCGGAACACCGCGGTCGGGCCGATCTGCACGAGATCGCCGTCCTGCAGGAGGCGTCGCGTGACGCGCTCCCCCTGCACGAAGGTCCCGTTCGCCGAGCTCAGATCCTCGATGATGAAGCGCCCCGCCGCGTCGGGCACGAACCGCGCGTGCCGTCGGCTGACGCCGTCATCGGGCAACCAGAGCTCCGACTCCTGGCTCCTCCCGACGTTGGTGATGCCGGGACCGAGACGCTGGACCTCACCGAGCTGCGTGCCCTGCACGCGGACGAGCAGGTGACGATCCTGTTCGGGCTTTCGGAGCCCGCGCAGGTCGGCGAGGTTGACCACGGCGGTCTGCTCGCTGTCATCCTCGAGGAAGAAGTCGTCGTCGTCGGCTGCCACGGATTCGGTGCTTCTCGGCACTCAAGCCCAAAAAGTATCAGGTTTGGGGCCGTGACGATACTCGCGGCGACCGAGGAGCGACGCGCCCGACGTGAAGGCGAGACATCCACCCACATCCGCCGGGTGACTCCTCGGAGCGCGGGCGTCGCTGGTTCTCCGCGCCCGCCGCGTTGGCTCAGCGTTGGTTCGGGGGCGGCCGCGCTGGCTATCGGGGGGG